>CWGX01000018.1_pt1 | contig 52375 bp, 42 predicted proteins | sample 682481 | NCBI WGS metagenome assembly CWGX01 (sample SAMEA3735743, study PRJEB9488) | human gut metagenome | biome: ENVO:mammalia-associated habitat; material: ENVO:feces | place: Malawi | collected 2009-02-27 | reverse complement strand
GAGGGGGGGGGGGGGGGGGGGGGGGGGGGGTAGTCCTAGCTTTTCTCTGCGAATACTTTTTACGTATAACCGTGTGGATGGTCTTCGGCATACGGCACCTCACAAAAGAAATGAGTGTGCGATGACTAAATTCAATGATGCTGAAGTCGCGTACTTGCGTGGATTGGATGCCGTTGACAACGTTACTTCAACTCGAATCATCTATTCGAGAAGATTCAAAACACGCTTTCTCCACGAGTATTGGAATGGCAAAAGTCCGACCGAGATTTTTCGTAATGCTGGCATGCCAGTTGTAATTATCGGAAGTAAACGCATCGAACGATGCACATACAGGTGGATTAAGGATGGACGTGACAAGGACATCGCCTCCTCAGACAATGAAAGAAGCGAATCGAACGGCACAAATCGGGAGCAACGCTCTGAACAAATACTAATCGAAACACGGGAGATGATGGAAAAACTTTCGGAAGCGTTGCTAAAAGCGGAAAAAATCATCGAAATGCTTACAAGCGAACAGTGGAGTGCATCTGTGTTGACTGGTGCGCAGGGTGAGATGGGGAAAACCAAGGATAGCTCAAGGGAAACGGTGGAAAAGAAAGATGGAGGAAGACGATCCCGCATGTAGACGTGTATTTGCTAGATCCATAGACCACGGTTCAGCGAATAGTATATGTCGAAGCGATATGAGGGTATCGTCTGGGAGCCGTGGCTGGCCGCCAAGAAAACCGAGTCGAAAGCAGGCACCATCGACCTTATCGACCGCGTGTGGCGCATCCACGTCAAGCCGAAATGGGTATGCGTGAAGTCCAGTCGATCACCCACGATGAAGTGCAGGTGTGGGTCAGCGAGCTGGCGGGACTGCAGGTCGGAGATGTCGATTTCGAGCGGCAGCGGATCCATGTCCTGCGCACTGTGTCCGAGATCAGGGACTACTTCGTGGTCGGCACCCCGAAGACCGGCGAGACGCGCACGGTGATTTTCCCGAGTCTGCTCAGACCATGCCTTGAGGGGGCGTGCAAGGGCCGTCAGTCGTCCGATCTGCTTTTCCCTGACAGGCGCACCGGCTCGTATCTTCGGCGTGCGCAGGGACGTTACCGTGGCGATTGGTTCTGTCGTGCGAAGCATGCAGTCCTTGACGAGGATGCCGCCGCGTCGATGACGGTGCATGACCTGCGACACACGTGCGCCTCGCTGCTGGTGCACGTGTGTCGCGAATGTCAAGGCTGTGCAGCGGCAGATGGGCCATAAGAGCGCCGCCATGACGCTCGACGTGTACGCCGACCTCTTCGATGCCGATCTGGATGCCGTGGGCGAGGCGATGAATGGATTGCTGGTCAAGGCGATTGGCGAGGGTCGGAGTCTTGCCGCATGACGTGGGCAAAATGTGGGCACGATGTCTTGATTGACGGTTCCTGCTGTTGCCATTATTGGCTTTCCGTCGAATCGTTCATGTATCTGCAGAATTCAGCGCCGCAGGTACTGTACATGGGCGTCGCCGCGCAGACGCACCCCGGTTCGATGAACCTCGCCGCCTCGCTCAATTCGATGTCGTTCAACATCGGCATCGCCGTCGGCTCGGCGGTGGGCGGCATCGTCAACGATACGCGGGCTGATGTGGCTTGGCCCGTTCGGCGCGGTGTTCGCGCTGCTCGCGGTCGGCACGACGACGCTGCTGCGCCCGTATGTCGACCGCAAGGTCATGTACTGATCGTCCGATGCGCACGACCGGGCTCACCGCGTGCCTCGCATCGCATGCGGGCCGGCAATGGCCGTCTCAGTGCCTTGCGTCGCCGAACCATCCCCGGTAGATGATCGAGAAGTTCCTGTTGCCGTAGCTGGAGCAGGAGTCTCCTTCCCCGGCTCCAGCGGCGAGTGCGGCCTCGTTCGGCTGGTAGGGCGTGTAGATGTACAGCAGTGCGGTCGCCTTGTTGCCGATGACCACGTTGGCGCCGCCGCAGCTCGTGTTCGGATGGAACCTGACGAAGTTGAGCTTGCCGACATGGTAACCGTATGATGCCTCATGCCGCACGTAATACCTGTATCGATGCGCCGCGCCGTAGACCTGCCGGAAGAAGCCGGCGTACTGCGGGTCGCAGTCGTTGTCGTCGGGGCAGCTCAGGCCCATGGCCGCCTTGAACTGGAAGTCGGTCGGCTTGCTCGCGGTGACGAGCTGCTGTTCCTTCTGCAGTACGGTGAGCAGCACTTTCTGGCTGATGCCGCATGATCGCGACGATTTGTCGATGATCATCGCCGCAGTCTCTCCCTTGGTGCCGTCGTATCCGTCGCAGTACCGGTCATCGGGCTGGTCCGTGGTGTCGAACGTGCGGTTTTTCAGGCATCCCGTCCCAGTGCAGTCGCCGCCGTGCTCATCGAGGAACGATTGCACTTCGGCGCGGCTCATCGCATAGCCGTTGAAGAACTGGCCGTCGGAGATGATGTTGCCCGGGTCGAAACCGTATCGGTCGCCCAGATCCTGCTGTCGTTCCTCGGCCGTCACGAGCGCGATGCGCTGTACGACGAACGAGGTGGTGCCCCACGCCAGCGCCACGGCGCACACCGCCGCCAGCGCGGTGCCCGCCACCGCGAGGATGCGCCTGCGCCATCCAGCCCGCTTCCACCAGCGGTGCAGCGTGTTGCGTCGGGCCTTCGGCTTCGGGCGGCGGCTCGCGGACCGTGCCGCTGTGCCGCGCCTGGTGTTTTTGGTGTTGTTTCCCCTGATGTTTTTCTTGGCGGCCGTACCGGGCCGGCGGTTGCGTTGCTTGCCGCCGTTCCGTCCTTCGGTCCGCCCGGTGTTGTTCCCCTGCTTCTTACGTGTTGTCATCGTCCGTCATTGTAGCGCGGGGATGTGTTGGATGCGTGGACTGGCCGTGCGCGGCGACAGGGGAGAGGCCGCGCACAGCGCTATTTGCCGAGCGTTTTCTTGATTCGCTGCAAGCTGACCGGCTTCGCGGTGCCGAGCTCCTGGGCCCACAGAGAGACGTAGAACTCCTCCAGCATCCAGCGCGCGTCGTCGGCCTGTTTCGTCAGTGCCTCATGGCGTGGGCCCGCGGGCTCCGTCTTGGCACGCTGAACGGCCTTGTCGACCAGCTGTCGCGCCTCGTCGGCCTCCCAGGCCCATCGCACGTCGCGGTTCTTGTCGTTCTTCGCCTTGGTGAGACGGATCAGGTCGGCCTCCAGATACTTCGGTATGCGCGGCAGGGCGGCGGGCGGCGTCGCGCCGATGAACCCGGGGAACACCAGCGTGGCGATATGCTCGCGCATTGATTGCAGCACCGACAGCATCGGCAGGTCGGCCTTGCCGGAGGTCGCCTTGTCGACATTCGCGTACGCGCGCAGGATGGCGATGACATCATGGGCGAGTGCGTAGACGGTGTCCTCGTAGACCTCGGTCACCCCCATCACCGCATCGGCGAGCGCATCATCGTCGGGGAGCGTATCGATGTTCGGCAGCAGACGTTTGACGGTGGCCAGCTGCAGGTCCTCCACCAGCGCCTTGGTGGAGGGGTATGGTGCCGACGCGAGCATCAGCGCCTCGGCGCCGAGCCACCGAGACGAGATACGCTCCGAAGGCATGCGCAGCGCGTCCAGGGCGCCCCGCCACAGCATCACCGCGCGCGACTCGCTCGTCGCCCCGGCCTTGTGCAGCAGGTTGGCCTGTTCGACCAGTTTGCCCCGGCTGGCGGCCTGTTCCGCCTTGTGTTCGACCATGCGCCGGGCGGACGCCTCCGCCTGTTCGGCGAACTGCCGTTGCAACGCGGTCAGGGATTTGCCCGAACCCAGTACCTTCACCGGGCCGCGTGCATGCCGCCGCCCGCGTGCGTTGCGCGACGCGGGGAGTTGCTGCTCGATGGAGAACGTCATCCGCAGGTAGGCGGGCAGCTTCTCCCATAGTTCGCCGGTCAGCACCTCCGGGTGGATCTGAGCGTCCACGGTGTCGATCGCCGCCTGGGTGAACACGTGCGGCAGGTCGGGCCATGCGTGGCCCTGGCCGTCGGGCGTACCGGTGCCGGGCAGGGCCGGATACCGGTCGTCTATCCATGCGCGGATCTTGCGCGCGGTGTCCGGTGCGGGCACGAACTGCACGCGCAGTGATTTCGGCAGGGACTTGATCAGCCCCACGATCAGCTCGTCGAGCAGTCCGGGAACGTTCCATGTGAACTGTTCCGGTGTCAGACGGGACAGCGCCTTGAGCGGCACGTGCACGGTCACGCCGTCGGCGGGGTCGTGCGGGTCGTAGATGTAGCTGAGCCGCAGGTCGATCGGCTGGCCGTCCGTGCCGAGCGCATGCCAATGGTCCGGATAGTCGGCGAGACTCACCGACTCCGCCGATGACAGGCGTTCGACCTTGTCCGGGTCGAAATCGAGCAGATGCGGGTGTTCGCCGTGCTCGCGCTTCCACCATTTCGCCAGGTCGGCGACGCAGGTCACGTCATTGGGGATGACCGACTGGTAGAAGTCGTAGAGGTCCTCGTCGCTGACGGACTGCGAGACCTGCCTGGTGCGACTGGCGTCCTCGGCCGCATCGTCCAGGATGTCGCGGTTTCGGGCCAGAAAATCGTCATAGCTGAACCGCTGCTGGACGTCCCCCTCGACAAGGCCCTGCCGGATCAGGAAGTCGCGGGCCTCCATGGGGTTGATGCGTCCCCATTGCACGGTGCGGTCCGCGATGATCGGCAGACCGTACAGCAGCACCTTCGCCGTGGCGACGGCGGAGCCGCGCGAACCAGACCAGTGCGGCTCCGCATACGTGGTGCGGGTCAGCTGCCCGGCCAGCGGCTCGGCCCACGCCGGGTCGATGGCGGCGCTGTACCTCGCCCACAGGCGGCTCGTCTCCACCAGTTCCGTGCTCATCACCCACTGCGGGGTGGATTTGGCCACGGCCGAGGCCGGGAACAATGCGAAATGAGTGCCTCGCGCGCCCTGATAGTCGTTCTTCGCCATCTTCTGAGCCCGCTTGATGGCCTTGGCCTTCGCCGCGCCTTTGAGACCGGCGAAATCGGAGGCCTTCGGCTCTCGCGCGATCTGCATGCCCATCATCGACAGCAGGCCGGAGAGCATCGACGTGTGAATGCCGCGGTCGTCCCACGAGCAGCACAGCGAATGGGCCGCCTGCTGGTTGATCGGCAGCTGGCGTACCGCCAGATCGGGGCGGGAGACCGGCTGCGGGGAGCCGACCTTGAACTTGAGTTCGCGGCACATCTCCGTCAGCTGATTGACCAGGTCCTTCCACTGGCGTACGCGCAGCCAGCTGAAATACTCGCTCTTGCAGATACGGCGCAGCGCATTGTTGCTCGGCTCGCCATCGGCCTGGAAGATACGGTCCCAGATGTTCAGCGCGGTCAGATAGTCGCTGGACGGATCCGCATACCGGTTGTGGATGCGGTCGGCCTCATCCCGGGCCTCGTCCGGACGTTCACGCGGATCCTGAAGGCTCAGGAACGCCACGATCACCAGCACGGCAGCCAACGTGTCGGGCGTGCTGGATTTCGCGGCCTCTATCACCATGCGGCCGAGACGGACATCGATGGGGATGCGGGCGAGCTGCCGTCCGACATGCGTCAGCGTCACCTCGCCGCGCTTGCGGCCGATCGCCTTGAGCTCCGTCAGCTCGTTGAAGCCGTCGGAGACCGCCTTCATGTCCGGCGGGTCGATGAACCCGAAATTCGTCACATCCTCGGCCGTACGGGCGACGCCCACCGACAGCATGTGCAGCACCACGGCACCCAGCGATGTGCGCAGGATCTCCGGCTCGGTGAACCGAGGGCGGGTCTCGTAGTCCTCACGCGAATACAGGCGGATGGCGATGCCGTCCGCGATACGGCCGCACCGGCCGGACCGCTGGTCGGCGCTCGCCTGGCTGATCGGCTCGATGGGCAGCCGCTGCACCTTGGCGGTCTTCGAATACCGGCTGATGCGGGCCGTGCCCGGGTCGACCACGTAGCGGATGCCCGGCACTGTCAGTGATGTTTCGGCCACGTTCGTGGCGATGACGATGCGCTGGTGCGTGTGCGGCTCGAAGACGCGGTGCTGCTCCTTGGACGACAGGCGGGCGAACAGCGGCATGATCTCGATGGCGTCGGGGTGGCGCATGTCGTCGGCGCGCGGGCCGTAATGGCGGCGCAGCGCGTTCTCGAACTCGTGGATGTCGCGCTCGCCGGAGGCGAACACGAGGATGTCGCGGGCGCCGCGCTCATGGCTGGAATGGATGATGAGCTCCGCGCACGCCCTGGCGACCGCCGTGGGCATGTCCATGTCGGGTTCGCGAGATGAGCCACGGTCCCGGCCGCCGTCGGAGGGTGCCGCCGACAGTTCGGCATACGATTCCTCGCCGGGCATCGCGCCGGTCTCGAATCCGGGCACGTGCCGCATCAGCGCGGGCGCGGTGCCCAGCGGCTCGTAGACGACCTGCACGGGGTAGGTGCGGCCGGAGACCTCGATGACCGGAACCTTCTCGTGCAGCGCATGCTCGAAATGCTCCTGAAACTTCACCGAATCGATGGTCGCCGAGGTGATGATCAGCTTCAGGTCGCGACGTTTCGGCAGCAGCGCGGTGAGGTATCCGAGCAGGAAGTCGATGTTCAGGCTGCGCTCATGCGCCTCGTCGATGACGATCGTGTCGTATTGCCGCAGCTGGGGGTCGCGCTGGATCTGCGCCAGCAGGATGCCGTCGGTGACGACGCGCAGCCGGGTCTTCGGCGACGTCTCGTCGGTGAACCGCACCTGATAGCCGATCTCGTCGCCCAGATGGACGCCCATTTCGGAGGCGATGCGTTCGGCGACGGTTCGCGCGGCGAGCCTGCGCGGCTGCGTGTGCACAATCTGCCGGCCGTGCGTACCGCGGCCGAGCTCCAGCAGGATCTTCGGCAGCTGCGTGGTCTTGCCCGAACCGGTCTGGCCCGAGACGATGACGACCTGGCTTGATGACACCGCCTTGGCGATGTCATCGCGAGCCGCCGAGACCGGCAGCTCGGAAGGATATGTGAATTTCATCCGTTTACTTGTTCCTCAACACTTCAATGACGCGATATCCCTTCGCGGAATGATACTTCGACACCTCATAATCGTCGCCCAGCGCGGTGGCGAGCCAGGGGATCAGCGAGTCGGCGCCCAAGTTTTTCTGCACCACCAGGTACGCGGCACCTGCGGGGTTGAGCCGCGGCAGCCACGTCATCAGCAGGTCGTGCAGCGCGTCCTTGCCGATGCGGATCGGCGGGTTCGACCAGATCGCGTCGAACGTCAGATCGGCCGGCACCTGCTCCGGCGACGCGGCATGGATGTGCTCGCAGCCGTTGGACTTGGCGTTGGCGCGGGTCAGGTCGAGCGCGCGTTCGTTCACGTCCACGGCCCAGACGTCGGCCTTGGGCGAGGCGAACGCCAGCGCAAGCGACACGGGTCCCCATCCGCAGCCCAGATCCAGCAGTGTCCCCGTCTCCGGCGGCTCCGGCACCTCGCGCAGCAGCACCGACGTGCCCAGATCCAGGCGCGAGCCGGAGAACACGCCGTTCGACACCTCGACCACGGCGTCCTGCCCGCGCAGCGTCACCTTCATGCGACGGCGAACGTCTTCGGAGGACGGTTCGGCGGCGAAATACTGTTCGGTGGCGTTCCCGTCCCGCTTCGAGGCGTCCGAGGCATGCTGCGTTTTCATTCGTTCTCCCGCATATAGATGAGTGATGGCTTTCGACTTGGAACCATGATAGTCAAAGGCATGGTTAGCGGGGGAGGGCTGCGGATTCCTATGCCTTCGAGAGCGCTGTGCCTCTTCGAGAATGCTTTCTGGCGCAATTATCCGGTAGATATCTACCGCAGTGACATTGCGTGGTGCACAATGCAATTGTCGGGCGGATGGATTCCGCCATCAATGACGAAAGGATGGGATCATGAGTGGTGCGGATAAACTGGGATACCTGATTCGTGCGCTTTCGAGGACGAAGCGCAAGGATTACGAGAATTACGTCGTCAATGCCATATGGAACCGGTTGGCGATGGGCGATGTCAAGCCGGTCACGCAACAGCTGGTGTTGTGGCCTGACGGGCGTCGGTCGTTCGCGGACCTGTATTTTCCTCAGGCGATGATCGGGGTGGAATGCGATGAGGCCTATCATCACGGGCAACGGGAACGTGACCGCGAGCGCGAGATAACCATCACGGACGTGCTGCGTCAGATTCGCGGCGAGGACTATCGGGCGTTGCATGTGGATGTTTCCGGATCGTATGAGCAGGTGGAGCGATCCATCGACGACTGCGTGCGGCGGATACGTGCAGAGATCGAACGGCGCAGGCAGGCGAACGAGTTTACGCCGTGGACGGAAGCCTACGTCGATTACAAGGAGTTCTACAAGACGAGGGACGCCGTCAGCGTTGCGGATGACGTCGGCTTTCCCCGAATCGCCGACGCGGTCAACACGCTGTGCGGTTCCGAGTACAAGAGATTTCAGGAATCCTGTTTCGTCCCCAGCGTGATGCGCCAATGGTACGGCGACCGATATCGAGTCTGGTTCCCGAAGCTCGCCATAGGCGGGAAGGCCGTGGTAAACGGTTGGAACAACCGGCTGTCTGATGACGGCACCTATATCTACGAATACAACGAGGACGCCGATCTGGTGGATCCGGTCGGCGACGACGGCGACCCCAATGACATCCGTATAACGTTCGCCAAGTCCGCCGACCCGGTGACGCGGATTCAGGCGTATCGATTCGTTGGCGTGTTTCGCCGGATCTCGAACAGCGAGGACGGAACACGAAAGCGGTACCAGCGCATCGAAACCGTCTTCCCGATTCATCGCACGCCTTGTCTGCCAATCCACAGATAATGGCAAGCGTTTGAAGAACGTCGTTCCGTACTCACCATCGTGCATGCGATGCGGATCACCTGCGATGTGGATCACCGTGGTGTGGTTCATGCCTGCAGGGGCGTTTCGCGTCGGATGCCGAGTGACAGATGTCGAGTGACGGACACCGAGTGGCGGACGACGAGCAGAGAGCATGAGTGACAGCAGAGGTGCCATTGAGCCAACAGAATACCGTTGATGCGAATCAGGCCGGTCAGCCGGGCGAACAGGAAGAGCCGGTGCTGACCGGTGTGCTGGCCGACCAGTCGGACGTCCTGCTGGACGAGAACGGCGATGGGCACGTCGGGCAACGGGACGCCGAGGAGTGGGAGGAGCGCGAATCCCGCAACCAGCTCAAGCATGTCGCGGGTCTCGGGGAGCTGCAGGACGTCACCGAAGTCGAATACCGCAAGGTCCGCCTTGAGCGTGTGGTGCTGGTGGGCGTGTGGTCCAGCATGACCACCACCGCGGCTCAGGCCGAGGAGTCGCTTCGTGAGCTCGCCGCACTGGCCGAGACTGCCGGAGCGGTGGTGTGCGATGGTCTGCTGCAGCACCGGTACAAGCCCGACTCCGCCACATACGTGGGTTCGGGCAAGGCCCGCGAGCTGGCCGACATCGTCGCCGTGAACGAGGCTGACACCATCGTCGTCGACGATGATCTGCCGCCCAGCCAGCGGCGTGCGCTGGAGGATGCCACCAAGGTCAAGGTGGTGGATCGCACCGCGGTGATACTCGACATCTTCGCCCAGCACGCCACCAGCCGTGAAGGCAAGGCACAGGTGGAGCTCGCGCAGCTTGAATACATGCTGCCGCGTCTGCGCGGTTGGGGCGGGTCGCTGTCGCGTCAGGCGGGCGGCCGTGCGGCCGGGGCCGACGCGGGCATCGGATCGCGAGGCCCGGGCGAGACGAAGATCGAGATGGACCGTCGCGTCATCCGGAGCCGGATAGCCAGATTGCGGCGCCAGATCGCGCAGATGGCCCCGGCCCGTGAGGTCAAGCGCGGGTCGCGTCGACGGTACGGGCTGCCGACCATCGCCGTTGTCGGATATACGAACGCCGGCAAATCCTCACTGACGAATCGTCTCACCGGTTCCGCGGAGCTGGTCGAGAACGCCCTGTTCGCCACGCTCGACACTGCGGTGCGTCGAGCCCGGGCCAAGGACGGGCGACTGTATGCCTACGTCGACACCGTCGGCTTCGTGCGAAACCTGCCGACCCAGCTGATCGAGGCGTTCAAATCCACGTTGGAGGAGGTCGCCGAAGCCGACATCATCCTACATGTGGTCGACGGTTCGCACCCCGACCCGTTCTCGCAGATTGACGCCGTCAACGACGTGCTCGCCGACATCGAAGGGGCCGAGGAGATACCGCGCGTCGTCGTGTTCAACAAGATCGACCGAATCGATGCGGCCACACGCGAGCGGCTGGCGGCGCTTGAACCGGAGGCGAGTCTGGTGTCCGCCGCCACGGGAGAGGGCCTTGACGACCTGCTGCGGCGCATCGAATCGCTGCTGCCCGTTCCGGGCGTGCACGTGTCTGCGCTGCTGCCCTACGACGCCGGTTCGCTGCTGTCGCGCGTGCGCGAATACGGCAACGTCGATTCCGTCGACTATCGCGCCGATGGCATATGGATCGAGGCGGATGTGGACCGCCGGCTCGCCGCCCAGATCGTCGATAGGGCGATCGATGAGACGGACGGTGATGGCAGCGATCACATCGATGCCGGGCATGATGTCGATTGAGTGTTCTACCCATTGCCGCTGACGCAATGTCTGTGAGCGTTCACAACAATGTGACGCAAATCACCTTGCCTTCGGGGCGATAATGACTACGGCAATCAGCGCAAACGTCATCATGTGTAGATACAGTAAGTGTGTTGTCAAAATGAACCCCGCCAAACACGGGGCATTGTGCTAAGAGAGGTCTAGCAAACATGGTGGATTCACCCATTAAGCCCACAAAGCTCGCCATCGTTGGTGCCGGCGCAGTCGGTTCCACGCTCGCCTTCGCCGCCGCCCAGCGCGGTGTCGCCCGTCAGATCGTCCTCGAAGACATCGCCAAGGAGCACGTCGAAGCCGAAGTCCTCGACATGCAGCACGGCTCCAGCTTCTACCCCACCGTCTCCATCGACGGTTCCGATGACCCTGAGATCTGCCGTGACGCCGACATGGTCGTCATCACCGCAGGTGCCCGTCAGAAGCCCGGCCAGTCCCGCCTCGACCTCGCCGGCGCGACCATCAACATCATGAAGTCCATCATCCCGAACATGATGAAGGTCGCCCCGAACGCCATCTACATGCTCATCACCAACCCGGTGGACGTCGTCACGCACGTGTGCCAGAAGCTGTCCGACCTTCCGACCAACCAGATCTTCGGTTCCGGCACCAACCTGGACTCCGCTCGCCTGCGCTTCCTGATCGCCCAGCAGACCGGCGTCAACGTCAAGAACGTGCACGCCTACATCGCCGGCGAGCACGGTGACTCCGAAGTCCCGCTGTGGGCCTCCGCCACCATCGGTGGCGTCCCCATGTGCGACTGGACCCCGCTGCCCGGTCACGAGCCGCTCGATGCCGCCAAGCGCGAGGAGATCCACCAGGAAGTCAAGAACGCCGCCTACAAGATCATCAACGGCAAGGGCGCCACCAACTACGCCATCGCCATGTCCGGCGTCGACATCATCGAGGCCATCCTGCGCGACTCCAACCGCATCCTGCCCGTCAGCTCCATGCTGAAGGACTTCCACGGCATTTCCGACGTGTGCATGTCCGTGCCGACGCTGCTCAACCGTAAGGGCGTCAACACCGCCATCAACACCCCTGTCTCCGACCGCGAGCTTGCCGCCCTGAAGCGCTCCGCTGAGACGCTGAAGGAAACCGCTGCCCAGTTCGGCTTCTGATATCGGATTGATTGACGGGGCGCCGGTGCAGATCGGCGCATGAACCGCCCTCAGTCTTGCTTCGCGCCTTGCCATGCTGGCGCGGCTGTCGGTCAGGAGCCGGCGGTGCTCTCATCTTGCCCCCGGCGGGAAGGCCATCGAGTGAAGCGAGACTGGGGGTGGTTTTGTTTATCGGCAGGGGGCTGTCCTCCTCGTCCTGGTATTCGCCCGCGTCTGCTCACAGAGAACGTCGGCGCGCCGTTCGATTCGGTGTATAGTGAATCCTGTTGTTTGAAAACCTCGGCTTCGGCCGAGGTTTTCGTCGTTCTAGGGCTATTGAAAATGATTGTAGGAAACAGTTTCACATAGCAGGCAGAAGGAGAGGTACACTATGCCGCACACGCATGGAACGGTGAACGAGGTGACGCGCGGCAGCAAGGCGCACCAGCGACGGCTTATGATGACGCTGACCTTGACCGGCACGGTGTTCGTGGCGGAGATCGTCGGCGCCATCATCACCGGATCACTGGCATTGCTGGTGGATGCCGGGCATATGCTCACGGACATGTCGGTGCTGATTGCATCGACGGTGACTGCGGTGCTTATGCGTCGAAAGCCCAACAGCTCCCGCACCTGGGGTTGGGCCCGTCTTGAGGTGCTGACCGCGGAGGCGGGAGCGATGATCCTGCTGTTCGTCGGATTGTATGCGCTGATCGAGGCGGGGATGCGACTGTTCGGAGGATCCGCCGAACATGTGGCGGACAGTGGGCTGCTGCTGTTCTTCGGCATTCTGGGTCTGGCTGCCAATGTCGGCTCGATCATCATCCTCGCCGGGCAGCATAACGACAACATGAACATGAAAGCCGCGTTCCTCGAAGTGGTGAATGATGCCCTGGGCTCGGTGGCGGTCATAGCGTCGGCCGTGGTCATGATGCTCACCGGGTGGGATGGCTTCGATGCCATCGCCGGCGGCCTGATCGCGCTGCTGATGATTCCACGTGCGGTGAAGCTGTTGCGCGATGCGCTGAAAGTGCTGCTGGAGGAGACCCCGGACGGATTGAATCTCGACGAAGTACGTACGCATCTGGAGAATATCCCTCACGTCGTGGCCGTCCATGATCTGCATGCGAGCACCGTGTCCACCGGCATGCCCATGCTCATGGCGCATGTCGTGGTGGAACCCGGCATGAGCATGGATCAGGCGGCGAATGTGCTCGGCCAACTGCAGGACTGCCTGCGCGAGCATTTCCCCGTCTCGATTCCCCACACCACGTTCCAGCTCGAACCGCAGGGGTACCGTTCGCCCAGCGCCGAACAGCTGCACTCCTGAATGGGACGTCGCATTGCGCGGCTTGATACGACAATGGGTTGGGTAATCGCCCGTTTCAGGCAATCACCCAACCCATTGTCGTATCAAGCCGCGAGTGTATCGAGTTGCAAGGTCCGGGACGGTTGGCTGCGGTCAGAGTCGACGCAGCACGCTGACGACCTTGCCCATGATCTGCGCGTGGGTGCCATCGATGGGGGAGTATGCGGGGTTATGCGGTATCAGCCAGATGTGGCCATTGTCCTTGCGGAACGTCTTGATCGTGGCCTCGTCGTCGAGCAACGCGGCGACGATGTCGCCGTTGACTGCGGACGGCTGTTCGCGTATGACCACGTAGTCGCCGTCGCAGATGGCGGCGTCGATCATCGAGTCGCCGTGCACTTCGAGCATGAACAGTTTTCCGCTGCCCGTAAGCCGTTGCGGTAGCCGCATGACATCATCGATGTGCTGTTCGGCGGTGATCGGGACGCCGGCGGCGATGCGCCCGACCAGCGGGACGTCACGGGATGCGAGAATCGACTCGCTGGCCTCCGTGTCCCCTGGGAAGGGGAGTACCGTGGCGGTTTGCGAGTCCGCGCCGGAATCATACAACTCGATGGCGCGGCCCTTGTTGGCGCTGATATGAAGATAGCCCTTGCGCTCCAGCGCATGAAGCTGATGCTTGACCGATGACGGGCTCTTCAGCCCGACGGCTTCGCCGATTTCTCGGAAGGACGGAGCGAACCCCTGTTCCGCAATGTGCTTGCGTATGGCATCAAGCACCAGATGCTGCCTTTCGGTCAGGGCGTCATCGCGTTGCCGCGTGGCGTTTTTCGAGGTGGGTGCTGGTGTGCTCACGTCGACTCCTTTCATCTTCGTTCAATCATAGCGTGATTTGTTCCGCGAAAACAAACATTCGTTCGATATGGCGTGTTGCTTTTGTCGAACCGCTGTGTCACTATGAGTACAGTTGTTCTATGAAACATGAGTTCGAGAAGGAGGGCGACATGATGGAACAAATGATTGCAGCAGCGGGGCTCCAGTGTGCATCGAGTCGTCATGATGCGATGCGCGATGTGGCGTTCGATGTCAGAAACAGCGATGTTCCAACGTTTTCGAGGAATATGGATTCTTCCGATGCGCGACGGCGTGATTCCCGGGTGATTATCGGAGTGTGCGACGAGCATGGTGTTCGCATGGCGAAGAAGGGTCATTCGACCATGTGTTTGACTCTTCGCGGCAAGATCGTGTTCTCGATGATGGGCGCCCTGCTGTGCCTGTGCATGATCGGTCTGCTGATGCCGCAGGTCGCCCGGTCGGCGCCGGATCCCTCCGCAGTGTACAGCTATACCGTGCAGCCGGGGGACACCTTGTGGTCATATGCCTCGGCCATCACTCCTGATGGGGGCGATGTGCGCGACACCATCGATGATCTGATATCGCTCAACCATCTCGATGGTGTCTCGTTGCAGGTGGGGCAGCAGCTCAAGGTGCCGATTGTCTGATTCCGGCGAATTCGGAGCGGTGCGTCCCCATGAGTGCTTTTTCGAATCGCTTCTTCGGCATTTACCGCCGGCCGCTTCCGGATTCGGATGTGACCGTCGACATGGGGAAGGGGCTTTGTCAACGCTTACGATATTCTGAGGTCATGCATTGTCCTTATTGTCAGAATTCCGATACCAAGGTCATCGATACGAGAATCAGTGATGACGGGTTCTCGATTCGTCGCAGGCGTGTGTGTCAGATATGCCACAAACGCTTCACCACCGTGGAAAGCACCATGTTGTTGGTGCGCAAGCGTTCCGGAAACGTAGAGCCGTTCGACCGCAAGAAGGTGGTGTCCGGTGTGAGGAAGGCCTGTCAGGGACGGCCCATCAACGAAGACGATCTACGCACACTAGGTCAGCGCGTCGAAGAGGATCTGAGGGCGAGGGGGCTTGCCGAAGTCGATTCGGACGATGTCGGCAAGGCGATATTGGCTCCTCTACGGGAGCTCGATGAGGTCGCCTACCTGCGATTCGCCAGCGTGTATCAGAATTTCGATGGTCTTGAGGACTTCCAGCGAGCCATAGACGATCTGCGCAAGGAAAAGCACACCGAGGCGGAACAGCACTGAAACGGAACGGTGCTGAAGTGAAGCAGTGCTGGAGTGGAACTGCACTGGTCGAAACTGCACTGACACGAATCAATGTTGATGTCGATGCCGACATCGACATGTGACGCCTGATATGCGACCGGCCCCTTCCGTGATCGAACAGCGGAAGGGGCCGTGTGGAAAACGATGACCGGCTTGTTCAGCTGATCACGCGCATGCGAATCGTGCCCTCGATGTGGCTGAGCGCGTCCAGCGTGGTCTGGCTGGGCTTCTGCGATACGTCAGTGACCACGTAGCCGAGTTCGCCCTCGGTTCCGAGAGACTGCGCAGCGATGTTGATGTTCTCCTCGCCCAGCACATGGTTGACGCGGGCGAGAACGCCCGGCAGGTTGGCATGCAGATGCGCGATTCGAGCAGCGCTCTTGCACGGCCCCAACGTCACCTGGGGAAGGTTGACCGAAAGCATGGTCGACCCCTTGTCCCAGTAGTCCTCAAGTCGCTGCGAGACGAAATGACCGATTGACTTCTGCGCCTCAAGCGTCGAGCCGCCGATATGCGGGGTGAGAATCATGTTGTCCTCGTCGGCGAGATCGGTGTCGAACGGATCTCCGCTCTTCTTCGGCTCGACGGGGAACACGTCGACCGCGGCGCCGGAAAGATGACCGGAATCCAGATGACGCTTCAACGCGTCCAGGTCGGCGACGAAGCCGCGGGACAGGTTGATGAAAATGGCATTCTGCTTCATGCGGGCGAACTGGTCCTCGCCGAAGAAGCCAGTGTTGGACTTGCGGCCGTCCACATGCAGGGTCACCGCATCGGACTGCTCCAGCAATTCGTCAAGGGTCTCGCAACGGTGGGCGTTGCCCATCGCCAGCTTCTCCTCGATATCGTAGAACACGACGCGCATGCCCAGAGCCTCCGCCAGCACGGACAACTGCGAGCCGATATTGCCGTATCCGATGATGCCCAAGGTCTTGCCGCGAACCTCATGCGAGCCGGAAGCGGACTTGTCCCACAAGCCATGGCGCATGTGATGCGTGTGGGCGGGAATGCGGCGCATCAGGCAGATGATGTCGCAGATCACCAGTTCCACCACGGAACGGGTGTTGGAATACGGGGCGTTGAACACGCCGATGCCATGCTTGCCCGCATAATCGAGATCCACCTGATTGGTGCCGATGCAGAAGCATCCGACCGCGGTCAGGGACGGGCAAGCGTCGATGACCGCTGCGGTCACGGCCGTCTTGGACCGTATGCCGAGCAGGCTCACGCCGTCAAGCGCCTCGATGAGTTCCCTCTCGCCCAGGGCGCCCTTGCGCGTCTCCACTTCGAAACCGTGATCGCGCAGCGATTGCGCCGCATCCGGGTGAATGTTTTCCAATAACAGAGCTTTTGCCATGGTACCTACCTTATAGCTGCAAAGCCGTTTCGTCTTCCCCTGTCCGCACTATAACCAGTCGCTGCGTCGGTCTGGTCATAGCCACGTAGAGATCCGAAGCCGCCACCAGACGTGAGGGAGCATCCTGCTCGATACGTCCGGGCTGCACGACCACTACGGCGTCGAATTCAAGTCCCTTGACCGACTCCGTGGAACCGACGCTGATCTGCGCGTCCCACTCGTGCTGCTCGGACAGCCGGTTCGTCTCTTGCTGTCCCAGCGTACCCGGAAGCGTTGAAAAGATAGTGGATCGGAGCGGGTCGAGCATGTGGGAGGGGGCGATGACCGCCACGCGACCGGTTCCGTCCGCATCCACGAACTGCTTGGCTAGCTGCGCGACATGCGATGCCGCGGTCGCGATCGTGTCGGATTCGCCGTCGACGATGATCCTGCGCACGGCGCCCGGTATCGTGCGCACGGCGTTGACCGTCGAGATATACAGTCCCGCCTTCTGCGCGAAGTCCGAGGCCAGGTCCGAAACCTCCTGCGGATTGCGGTAGTTGATGGTCAGCTCGTTGAGATCCCATCGCCGCTCGCCGAACAGCCGGTTCATCGTGCGGTCCCAGCGGCGCGTGCCGCCGAGCGCAGATGTCTGAGCCACGTCGCCGACGATGGTGAACGAGCGCGACGGGCACCGGCGGATCAGCATGCGCCAGTCCATCGCGGTCAGTTCCTGAGCCTCGTCGACGACCACATGCCCGTATGTCCACTCGCGGTCGGCCGCGGCACGCTGTGCGATGAACTCGCCGCCCTCGCCGTTCATCTGGTCGACCAGCATCTGCGAGGAGACGATGCCCGACCCGAGACCTACCGAGTTCAGGGTGTCCTGCGCGAACTGCTCCTCCTGGGCGCGCTTCGCGTTCTTGGCGGCGATCTGCGCCGCGATCTTGGGGTCGGGCCCCAGAAGCTCCATGGCCTCGTCCAGCAGCGGCACGTCCGATTGCGTCATCGGGGCGCCTTTGGGGCGGGTGAGCGCGGCGATGCCGTCGTCGTCAAGCCACGGCGCGAGTGCGCGAAGACGGAGCGGATGGGACCACAGGTTGTCGATCAGCCACGTGCCGTTCATCGGCAGCCACGCGAGGTTCAGCGCGACCCTCACCTTGTCGTTCAGGCGAAGGTTCGTCAGCGCCTCGTTCAGCTCGTCGTCGGACGGCGTATAGTCCAGCTGCTCGGCGTAACGGTCCCGAAGCGCCATCAGCATGGTCCGCACGAAGGTCTCCCGCGCCTTGTTGTGCGGCTGGCGCGTGCGCTTCGCCTGGTCGATGGCCGCCCTGACATCGGTGTCGAGCATGCGGACCGCGAAGCCGTTCACGTGCACGGTGGGCAGGTCCTGCGGAACCCGTTCGCGCAGCGCGATGGCGTTGGCCACGACCTGCGCCATGCGACGGTCTCCCTTGAGCTTGGCGGCGAGCGGCGTGTCCGTCGCGGTCGCCTTGATGCCCGGGATGAGGTCGGCGATGGTGCGGCTGACGACGCCCGTCTCGCCGAGCGAGGGCAGCACCTGGTCGATGTAGCGCAGGAACGTCGTGCTCGGGCCGATGACCAGCACGCCGGAGCGCTCCAGCTTGCGCCGGTGCGTGTACAGCAGGTATGCGGCGCGGTGCAGCGCGACCGCGGTCTTGCCGGTGCCGGGCCCGCCCTGCACCACCAGAGCCCTGTTGAGATCTGAGCGGATGATGCGGTCCTGCTCCGCCTGGATCGTGGCGACGATGTCCGTCATCTTGCCGGTTCGGCGCGAACTGAGCGATGCCAGCAGGGCGCCTTCGCCGGTGAGCGTCCCGGCCTTCGAGGCCTTGTCCACCTGCTCGGAATGGACGTCGAGCACCTCGTCCTCGATGCCGATGACATCGCGGAAGTTCAGTGTGATATGGCGGCGCATGACGATGTCGCCGTGGTTGGATGGTGTCGCCTCGTAGAACGGGCGGGCCGCCTCGGCGCGCCAGTCGGTCAGTATCGGCTCGTGGTTCTCGCTGGACAGGCCGATGCGGCCTATGTACCGGCGCTCGCCCTTCACGTCATCGAGTCGGCCGAACACCAGACGGTCTTCCATGGCGCGCAGCTGGGTGAGCCGGTCCTCGTACATGGTGGCGAACGAGTCGCGTTCCGTGCGCTGGGTGGGGGACCCGTGCGAGCCGGCCGCACGAACCGTATCCAACCGCGTGCGCGTCTGCGATCGCAGGGCGTCCAAGCGGGCGTATGCGCGGTCGACCGCTTGCTGTTCCTCGTGCAGTTGCGTTGATAATCCCGGCATTGATGTCCGTTCTCTCGGTGAAAACTCAGGCATTCAAATGTAGCGCAAGGGCAATACGAAGCCGTGTGGATGTGTCCTGCCGCAACGGCGCTCCGAAGCGGTTGTGGAGGATACGCATTAAAACTATGTGGAAAATACCATTTCGTGGGGATCTGTGGTGAGAAGTGGGGTACAGTGGTGGATTGGTGTATCCGGATTCACGGTTAGGAGGTGGAACGTTGGCAGACGACTCGCAAGTCCAGAACGCCACGAACCCCTCCGCACAGCCGGAGCCGATGGCCCTGCCCCCGCTGTTGCTGGGCACGTACACCCCGAAAATCGACGCGAAGGGCCGCATGGCCCTGCCCGCCAAGCTCCGTTCCCAGCTTGGCGCGGGACTCGTCATGGCGCGCGGCCAGGAACGGTGCGTCTACCTCCTGCCGCAATCGGAGTTCCGCCGCATCGCCATCCAGATCCAGCACACGTCGATGGGCGACAAGGCCGCACGCGACTACCTGCGCGTGTTCCTGTCCGGAGCCGTCGACCAAGACCCGGACAAGCAGGGACGAGTGCTGGTACCGCAGATGCTGCGCGACTACGCGAACCTCGGCGACGACATCGTGGTGATAGGCGTGGGCACCCGCGCCGAGATCTGGAACCGCGAGGCTTGGGAACGATATCTGAACGAGAAGGAACAAGGCTATGCCGACATAGCCGACGACGTGCTTCCGGTGGTGGGATTCTGATGACTGATTATGCTTCGATTCACCAGCCAGTACTGCTTGAGCAGTGCGTGTCGCTGGTCGCCCCGGCGTTGCAGGACCCCGGATCCATCGCGGTCGACTGCACGCTCGGTCTGGCCGGCCACACCATCGCCTTCCTCAAAGCCGCGCCGCAGGCCCGCGTGCTGGGCATCGACCGGGATGCGGAAGCACTCGACATGGCCACCGAGCGCATCGCCGGGGAAGGACTTTCGGACCGCTTCATACCTGTCCACGCCGCATTCGATGCGTTCGGCCAGGTGCTTGACGACCAGGGCATCGATCGGGTGAATGCGGTGTTCATGGATCTGGGGCTGTCGAGCCTGCAGATCGATGAGACGGACCGCGGCTTCTCCTACGCGCACGACGCGCCGCTCGACATGCGCATGGACGTCAGCCAGCCCCTGACCGCGCAACGCGTCCTGGCCGAGTACCCCGAGCGCGAGCTGGTACGCATATTCCGCGCATACGGGGAGGAACGGTTCTCCCGCCAGATCGCCCGCGAGATCGTGCGCCGTCGCGCGCAGGAACCTCTGACGACGTCCGCCCAGCTCAACAGGCTCGTCGACGAGGTGGTGCCGCAGGCGCACCGTCCCGCCGGAAACCCCGCCAAGCGCGTGTTCCAGGCATTGCGCATCGAAGTGAACGGCGAACTGGACAAGCTCGCCGGCACCCTGCCGCAGATAGCCTGCCGGCTCGCCCCGAACGGCCGCCTGGTGGTCGAGTCGTACCACTCATTGGAAGACAAGACGGTGAAGTCGTTCATGAACGAAGGACTGCGCGTGGACGCGCCGGCCGACATGCCGGTCATCCCCGACGACGCGCAGCCGTTCTTCGCGCCGCTGACGCGCGGCGCCGTCCAGGCCGGGCCGGATGAGATCGCAGCCAATCCCAGGTCGGCATCGGTGCGCCTGCGCGGCGTCGAGCTGGTCAGGCCCCTGCCTGCGCGCTGGCGCCAGCGCTTCCGGCAGGACGCGCAAGTCGCCCGGGACCATGAGTCGGCCCGGGACGCGGGTGAAAACCGCGGCAGACACGGCGGCCGCGGCAGACATGACGACATGACGGCACGAAACACGACATCGAGAAGGAGGGGATGATGGCCTCGACATTGCGAACCGCCCGCTCCAACGCGGCGCCCGTGGCACCGGCGGGTCGCGGCTCGGATGGCGCCGCACGCCCCGCCGCCCGCCCGCAGCTGCACGTCATCGACGGCTCCTCCCAGCGCAACGGCTCCCGGTCCACCGGCAGCCTGGCCCGTATCATCGCCTGGACCCAGGCGCGCGGCGCGTCACTGATCCACGTCACGGTCGCCATCGTCTTCCTGGTCGCCACGCTGCTGATAACCCTGATGCTGCGCACGCAGATGGTTCAGAACTCCTTCGAATCCAACACGGTGCAGAAAAACATCAACATGCTCACCCAGGACGTGCAGGACGATCAGGCGAAACTTGACGAGCTGATCTCGTCGCTGCCCGACAAGGCGCAGAAGATGGGCATGGTGCCCCAGCAGGATTCCGTCACCATCGATCTCAACGGGTACAAACCCAGTAAGGGGTCCGCTCAATGATCGGCCGAATAACCGCAATGATACGGTTCGCCAGATGCCGCAAGTTCCTCTTCCAGTGCATCGCCATCGGCGTCATACTCGCGATGGTCGCCTCCGCATGCCTGTTCAAGCTGGCCTCCATCCAGCTGATAGACGGCCAGATGGCCGCACAGGCGGCGACCCAGGCCCGGACCAAGAAGGTGATCGTCCACTCGATGCGCGGCAAGATCACCGACACGAACGGCACCGTGCTGGCGCAGAGCGTCGAGCGATACACGATCATCGCCGACCCGTGGGCGGCCTCGCAGTTCGAGCCGATCGACTGCGACACGCAGAAGGCGAAGCAGGCCGGATTCTGCCACAAGGTCAACGGCAAGCCGGTCGGGGTCAAGGGATCCGCGGGTGTGGCCCGTCTGCTGGCACCCGTGCTGAAGATGGACGCGAAGACGCTCGGCGCCAAACTGACCGGCACCAGCCGGTACATGATCCTGAAGAAGGACGTGACGCCGACGGTCAAGCGGGCCATCGACGACCTGAATCTGGGTGGCGTGGTCTATGGCGAGTTGAGCAGCCAGCGCATCTACGCCAACGGCACCCAGCTCGGCGCGCTGCTCGGCGGCGTGGACGATTCCGGCAAGGGCGTCGCCGGGGTGGAAAGCATGGAGAACTCCGCGCTGACCGGCACGGACGGTTACGCCATCTACCAGCAAGGTAACGGCGGCGAGGAGATCCCCGGCACGCTGACCGGTTCCCAAGAGGCCGTGAACGGCTCCGACGTGGCGCTGACGCTGGACCATGACGTCGACTGGTACGTCAAGCAGGCGCTGCTGGAAGGCCAGAAGAAGACCAAGGCGACGTGGGCCATGGCGGTGGTCCAGGACATCCAGACCGGCGAGATACTGGCCCTGGAGGACACCGACGAATACCAGGCGGGCAGCGACCAGGCCAAGCTGAACGCGTCTCGCGCCGTCAGCGAAAGCTTCGAACCGGGCTCAGTGGGCAAGGTCATCACGATGTCCGGACTGCTGCAGACCGGGCTGCACAAGGCGACCGACAAGTTCACTGTGCCCTATTCGTACACCAAGGACGGGCAGGAATACCATGACTCGTCCGCGCACGGCGACGAGCACTGGACTCTGGCCGGCATCATCAAGAACTCCTCGAACGTGGGCGTGGTCATGGCTTCGTCGCAGTACACGAAGAAGCAGCGGTACGAGTACCTCACGAAGTTCGGCATCGGCCAGTCCAGCGGCATGTCCATCCCGGGCGAGTCGCGCGGGCAGCTCGGCACGCCGGAATCGTGGGACGGGCGAACCAGCAACACGATCCTGTTCGGCCAGGGATACTCCGTGAACGCGCTCCAGCTGACCAACGTCGTCGCGACCATCGGCAACAAGGGCGTGCGCAAGCAGCAGTCGCTGATCAAGTCGGTCACCCACGCCGACGGCACGGTGGAGACGCCGCAGGAGGGCTCTTCCACGCGCGTCATCGACGAGTCGGTCGCCGACCAGGTCAAGAACGCCATGGAATCCGTGGCCGAGGGATACAGCAAGGTGGTGAACGTCAAGGGATACCGCATCGCGGCGAAGACCGGTACCGCCGAGGTCGCGGGAAGCGACGGCCGGCTGACCTCGATCGTCGCCGATTTCGCCGGAATGATCCCGGCGGACAACCCGCGCTTCGCCATCACCGTGATCATGAAGGACCCGCAGGGCACCTACGGCGGCATGACGGCTGGCCCGGTGTTCGCCAAGATTGGTGAATTCCTTATGCAGAAGTACAACGTGCCGACCTCCAGCCCGCGCAACGATGCTATTGCAGTGGACTGGTAAGGGGCCGCGCCGGAAATCCGGCGGGGCGTCGACAAGGAACATACGGAAGAAAGGCGGAAGCGATGAGCGCAGTCAGTGAAGCCGTCGCGCGGCGGATGACGTTGGGATATCTGGCCGACACGTACGGGCTGGAACTCGACCCGGACTTCGCTTCGGGTGTCACCGTCACATCCATCGCGGACGACGTCGATTCCGTGGCTCCCGGATCCCTGTATGTTCCCGCGCAGAGCGTGGACGTCAAGCGGCTGGAGGAGGCCCGGGCCCGCGGCGCGTATGCTGCGCTGGTCCCCCCGTCGATGAAGCACGAGGACGGCCCCGCGCAGATGCCACTGCTGTGCGCGCGCCTGACGTCCCGGCAGCTGGGCGACATCGCCAGCGACATCGCGGGCACCCCGTCCAACGCACTCGCCATTTTCGTGGTTGGCTCGGATGACCCGAAACGCAGTGAACGGTACGCGTCATGCGTAGCGGATTTCCTGCACATGCTGGGCAATCCTGTCGGCGTCGTGAAATCATCCGGCTCGACGTCGCTGGAGCGCGAGCTCGACCTGACCTACCCGCTGTCGATACTCGACGTGCAGCAGACGCTGTCGGTCTGCGCGGAGGACGGCGCGGCGGCGATGGTGTTCGCGCTCAACGACCGTACACTCAAATCCGATGCGCTGACCAGCGTGAACGTCGACGTCATCGGCCTGGACTCGGCGCGAGACCTGCGCCAGCCGACGCCGAGCGGCACCGGCGAGGATTCGCGTGCCGGCGAAGGCGGCGAAGCGGCATCTCCGTCCGGGCAGTGGACGAGCGGGGAGGAGCCCGCCGGGTCGGCTGGCGACGCCCGGGACGATCTCGCACAGGCGCGGCAGTTGGGGGCGGGCTTCGGCTTCGAGGTCGACGAGCAGACCCACGTCACCCGTGCCGACGCGCAATCCGACCTGCTCGCGGCGCAGGCCCCGTTCGCCTCGGACCGCGACAGTATCCGTGAATTGTCGCTCGCCATTGCCATGGTTATGGCGGCGGGGATTCGCAGAAACAACATTCGCAGTGCGCTGCGCGTATCTCACGAATTGGCTCATGGAGAGGAAAACAAGGCATGAACGCAGAGGCAACGATGATGCCTATGACCGTTCGGCAGGTGGCCGAGGCGGTTCAAGGCAGGCTGATCGTCCTGCAGACGGGCGACGGCGTCGAAGACGGAGCCGATGCACTGGCCACGTCGGCGGTCAGCGATTCGCGCCAGGTCCGTGAGGGCTCCGTGTTCGTGGCGATCGCCGGCGAGCGTGTGGACGGTCATGATTTCGTCGCTCGCGCCGGCGAATCCGGTGCGGTCGTGGCGCTCGTACAACATGAAGTGGACGCGCCGGTGGCGCAGATAGTCGTTCCCGATACGGTCGACGCGCTGGGCCTGCTCGCGAAGGCGAACATCGCCGCGCGGCGTGCGGCCGGAACGCCGTTCACTCTGATCGGCATCACCGGCTCGGTGGGCAAGACCACCACCAAGGACCTCATGGCCGCCCTGCTGTCCACGCTCGGCCCCACCGTGGCGCCCGTCGGCTCGTTCAACAACGAGATCGGCCTTCCTCTGACCGCGTTGAATGTCGGCCGGGACACGCGCTTCTTCGTCGCCGAGATGGGAGCGAGCCATGTCGGAGAGATTACGCGCCTGACCACGATCGCCCCTCCGGACATCGCCGTCGTGCTCAAGGTCGGATGCGCCCATCTCGGCGAATTCGGCTCCGTCGAGCGCATCGCGCAGGCGAAAAGCGAGATCGTCCAGGGGCTGGTTCCCGATGGGCTGGCGGTGCTCAACGCCGACGACGCCCATGTGGCGGCGATGGCCCCCCTGGCGCCGCAAGGACACGTATTCTGGTTCGGCATGGCCGGCGACGATGCCGAAGCCAGCGCCGGCAACGCCGCATCCGGGAAGTCGGGCGCACTGTTCGCCAGCGACGTGCGGACCGACGACGGCGACCGCCCCTCGTTCACCTTGGAACGGGCCGATGGCGGAACCGCCCATGTGCAACTGGCGATTCGCGGCACGCACAACGTGATGAACGCCCTCGCCGCGGCGAGCGTCGCCCACCTGCTGGGCGTGCCGCTGCAGTCGATCGCCGAGACGCTGTCGCGTCAGTCCCGCATCAGCCCGCACCGCATGGCGGTGTCCACGGTCCGGCGCGGCGGGATGTCTTTCACGCTGATCGATGATTCATTCAACGCCAACCCCGACTCCATGCGAGCCGGTCTCGACGGGCTCGCCCGGTGGCGTTCCGATGCAGACCCGTACCGTATCGCGGTGCTGGGAGCGATGCTGGAGCTGGGCGGTGACGAGTCCGCGCTGCATGAGGGCATCGGCGAGTACGCGGCCGGCCTGCCCATCGACGCCGTCATCGCGGTGGGCAACGATGACGAGCATTTCGACGCGCTGGCTTCCGCCCTTGCGAAGGGCGCGCGGAAGCGGCGTGACGACAGTGGCGGCAACACGCCGGAGGTGCATTGGGTTCACGACATCGATCAGGCCGACACCTTGGTCCGAGCTCTTGCCGGAGACCATGACGACACGGTTGTGCTGCTGAAGGGGTCGCACGCCTCGGGCCTGAGCGCCCTGGCACAACGATGGACGACAGCGGACGGACAGTCGTCCGACCACGAATAGGAAGCGGGGAATCTGAGTTGATCGCGTTAATCATTGGCATTCTGGTCTCGCTTCTGGTGACCATCGCGGGCACGCCGATGCTGATCCATCTGGTGCATCGGCTGCACTACGGGCAGTACATCCGTCAGGACGGGCCGAAGTCGCATCTGGTCAAGCGCGGCACCCCGACCATGGGCGGCGTAGCAATCGTGCTGGCGATCGTGCTCGGATGGGGGGCGTCGGCACTGTACCGTTACGTCCGCTCGGGAGCGGTTCCCTCCCTGTCCGCGATGCTTGTGCTGTTCGCGATGCTGTCGATGGGCCTGCTCGGCTTCATCGACGACTTCGCCAAGGTGCGCAAAAAACAGAATCTGGGCCTGTCGGTGCATGCCAAGTTCATCGGCCAGTTCATCTTCGCCACGATCTACGCGGTCCTCGCGCTGATCATCCCCACCAAATCGGGGTTCCCCAGCGCTCAGGCAGGCATGAGCTTCATTGAGAAGCCGTTCTTCGACTTCCGGTTCGCCGGCGGCGTGGTCGCCGCGATCATATTCGTCATCTGGGTGAATTTCCTCATGACCGCGTGGACGAACGCAGTCAACCTGACCGACGGCCTTGACGGCCTGGCATCCGGTTCGTCGATGATCGCGTTCGCCGGATACGCCATCATCGCGTTCTGGGAAAGCTACCATATCAAGGGCGGCACGCACGAAGGGTTCTCGTATGCGGTGTCCGATCCGCTCGACCTGACCATCATCGCCTGCTGCGCGGCCGTCGCCTGCTTCGGATTCCTGTGGTACAACTCGAACCCGGCGACGATCTTCATGGGCGACACCGGTTCGCTGGCGCTCGGCGGCCTGTTCGCCGCGCTGTCCATCGCCACACACACCGAATTCCTCGCCATCATCATCGGCGGCCTGTACGTAATCGAGGTGATGAGCGACATCATCCAGGTCACCTCGTTCAAGCTCACGCACAAGCGCGTGTTCAAGATGGCGCCGATCCACCATCATTTCGAGCTTCTCGGGTGGAGCGAATCAAAGGTCGTCGTGCGCTTCTGGATGATCGAGTTCCTGTTCATGATCGTGGGCCTGATGATGTTCTACGTCGATTGGGTGTCCCGATCCGGGTTGCTGTTTGTCTGAACGGTACCGTGACGGCTCCGCGCCGCACAGCGTGGCGTGACCGCCGCGGTATAGGCAGGTTCGCATGAGAGCGTCCGCCGGTTCGGCGGCGCAATGACAAGGGAGACGATATGGATCTCAGTGACAAGACCGTTCTGGTGGCCGGTCTGGGTATATCCGGCCGCAGCATGATGGAAGTGCTGCGTTCCCGCGCAGCGCGGGTAATCGGCGTGGACGAGCATAAGCCGGAGGCCGACCTGCATTCGTTCGACGACATCGACTGGGATTCGGCCGACATCGTCATGACGTCGCCGGTGTTCAACCCGCGCACGCCGTTCATCCTCGAAGCCCAACGCCGAGGCATCCCCGTGTACAGCGAGGTCGAGCTCGCGTGGCGGCTGCGCGTGGACAGCGCCCGCACCGGCCGCCCCGCCCCGTGGGTGGGCATCACCGGCACGAACGGCAAGACATCCACGACCGAGATGACCTCGGCCATGCTGTGCGCCGATGGCCTCGTTGCACCGGCGGTCGGCAACATCGGCAAGGCGGTGTCCCACGCCGCGGTCGATCCGGACAACGACGCGCTGTGCGTGGAGCTCAGCTCGTTCCAGCTGCATTTCACCGATTCGCTGGCGCTGGATTGCGCGGCGATCACGAACATCGCCGACGACCATCTCGACTGGCATGGCGGCATCGAAGCGTACGCCGCCGACAAGTCGAAGGTGTTTCGCAACGTCAGGCGCGCCCTGGTGTTCAACGCCGACGACCGGCGCGTCAGCGCGCTCGCCTCGGCGGCGCATACCGCCGAGGGATGCCGGCGCATCGGATTCACGCTCGGCGTTCCCCAGCCCGGCCAGATCGGCGTGGACGACGGCTGGATCGTCGACCGCAGCGGCGTGGCCGGCGGCGCATTCGGCGATGAGACCCGTCTGGCGCCGGTCCAGGAGTTCCCCCACCTGTGTGAGCCGGACGGCACCGTGTACCCGCACCTGCTCGCCGACGCGATGACCGCGCTGGCGTTGGCGCTGGGAATGGGCGTGGACCTCGATAAGGCGTTGGCCGCGCTGAAGGCGTTCGCCCCCGGCGGCCATCGCATCCAGACCGTGGCGACGGCGGCTACGGGCGACGGCGGCTCGATACGCTTCATCGACGATTCGAAGGCGACGAACGCCCACGCGGCGCGGGCGTCGCTGAGCAGCTTCGCCCCCAAGAGCGTGGTGTGGATCGCCGGAGGACTCGCCAAGGGAAGCCGTTTCGAACAGCTCGTGGCGGATCAGGCGCATACGATTAAGGCGGCCATCATCATCGGCAAGGACCAGAAGCCGATGCTTGAGGCGTTCGCCGCCAGCGCACCCGACATTCCTCTTACCGTGATCGAGCCCGAGCCCTCGGACACGGTGATGGCGCGCGCGGTCGATGCCGCAGGCGCATACGCCGGCACAGGTGACGTGGTGCTGATGGCACCTGCCTGCGCCTCCATGGACCAGTTCGTCTCCTACGCGGACCGCGGCACCCAGTTCGCGCGGGAGTCCTCACGATGGGTGACGCAGCATGGCAAGTGATGATCCGCGGCGACGCGCCCGCTCCGTAAGATCCGGCCAGCCTTCGCGGTCGGATGCTGGTTCCGCGGGCGCGGGCACTGGCACGGGTAGACGCACGGGGCAGGATTCGTCCGCCTCCCGCCTGGCCGAGGCTCGGCGGGTCGAAGAGCGTGACGCCCAACGGCTCGGCAGGTTCACCGGACTGCGCAGCCTGCTCAACCCGCTGTGGTGCTACCACGGCTTCCGGGCCGCCGTTGTGGTGCTCACCGGCTTCGGCGTGATCATGGTGTTCTCCAGTTCCACCGTGTCGATGGTCTCCGCCGGCCGATCGCCGTTCTCGCAGGCCATCAGCCAGGGCATGTATTGCGTGATGGGTCTGGTCGTGGGCGTGGTTTTCATGTGCCTTCCGGCTCGTATGTATAGGCGTTTCAGCCTCGCCGTGGTGTTATTCGCGATGCTGCTGCAGCTGCTGACGTTCACGCCGCTCGGCGTCGAGGTCAACGGCAATGCCGGCTGGATCGGCAAGCGCGGCGTGTTCACGATGCAGCCGGCCGAGGTGATGAAGCTCGCCTTGTGCATATGGCTTCCGGCGGCCCTGCACTGGGCGAAGAAACACAGCGGTAAGATCGGCAAGTTGCGGGCATACGCCCCCCTGACGGTTCTGTATCTCCTGTGCCTGGGATTCGTGATGTTGGGCAAGGATCTGGGCACGGCCATGATCGTCCTGTTCATCGGATTCGTCGCGTTTCTTCTGGGAGGATATCCAGGCAAGGTCCTTGCGGCCTTTGCCGCCCTGGGCATCGTCGGCATCGTGGGATTGATCGCATACAGTCCGAACAGGCTGAACCGCGTTCTGGCCGCGTACCAGGAGTGCAGCGGCACCGATGCCCAAAAGGTCTGCTACCAGTCGATACACGCGAAATATGCCTTGGCCGAAGGCGGTCTGTTCGGGGTAGGCTTGGGCAACTCCCGCGAGAAATGGAACTATCTGCCGGAGGCGCACAATGATTTCATCTTCGCCATCATCGGCGAGGAGACCGGTTTCATCGGAGCGGCCATCGTCATCATACTGTTCGTGGTGCTGGGAGGATGCATGATCAGCGTGGCCCTGCAGACCGCGGATCGTTACGCGTCGGTCAGCCTGCTGTGCATCACCGTATGGCTTGTCGGGCAGGCGCTGATCAACATCGGCGTCGTGGTCGGGGTTTTCCCCGTCATGGGCGTGCCGATGCCGTTCGTCTCGGCGGGCGGGTCGTCCCTGATCATGTGTCTGGCGGCGGCCGGCGTGGCCGCCTCGCTCATGCGCGCCCAACCTCAGATCAAGGCCGATTCGTCCCGCGCCTGAGCGGAGGCGGGGCTGTCGGCGAAGCCAGCTGGGGTGGCCATAAGGCCCTTCCAACAGGGCGAGATATGTCAAAGTCGGCTTGACGAAGCCGCGTTTTTTCATCACTCACGCTAAGCTCGGAGATTATGAGTTCATCACCTGTGCATATCGTTCTGGCAGGCGGCGGCACCGCCGGTCATGTCAACCCGTTGCTGGCCGTGGCGGATGCGATTCGCCGTATCCGGCCCGAGGCTTCCATCAGCATCATCGGCACGGCCGTAGGACTGGAGCACGACCTTGTTCCCCGCGCCGGCTATGAGCTGGACACCATCGAAAAGGTCCCGTTCCCGCGGCGCCCCAACAAGGCCGCGCTCCAGTTTCCGGCCAAGTGGATGCGCGAGACCCGCAAGGTCCGCGATATCCTGCGTTCGCGTCACGCGGACGTCGTGGTCGGATTCGGCGGCTATGCCTCGGCTCCGGTGTATTCCGCGGCGCACAGGATGGGCATACCCGTCGTCATCCATGAGCAGAACGCCCGAGCCGGCATGGCCAACAAGCTCGGCGCGCGTTACGCTGCGTTCATCGGTACGGCGTACGAGAACACCGGCCTCAAGCCGGGATCCGGGTGCCGTATGGAGCGCGTCGGGCTGCCGTTGCGGCCGGCGATCAGCACGCTCGCGGCGCAGTTCGCGTCCGATCGCGCGTCCGTGCGCCAGTCGGGGGCCGAGGCGATGGGCATCGACCCGGCGCGTCCCATGGTGCTGGTCACCGGAGGGTCGCTGGGCGCGGTCAGCCTGAACAGGGCGGTGGCATCCAGTGCCGCGGTGCTGCTCGAACACGCGCAGGTCGTCCATCTGACCGGCAAGGGCAAGATCGACGAAGTGCGCTCGTTGGTGGGAGAGCGCGCCGATGCCGGGGTCTTCACCGGTGTGGGCCCTGATTCATACGGCAAGGGCGACTATCATGCGGCCGAATATCTGGAACGCATCGATCTGGCGTTCGCATGCGCCGACCTGGTGATTTGCCGGTCCGGGGCGGGATCGGTGTCCGAGCTCGCCGCCCTGGGCCTGCCTGCGGTGTATGTCCCGTTGCCGATCGGCAACGGGGAGCAGCGGTTCAACGCGCTTCCCGTGGTCAAGGCCGGCGGCGGGCTGATGGTGGCCGACAAGGATTTCACCGCGCAGTGGGTGCAGTCCCATGTGCCGTCGCTGCTCGCCGAACCGGACCGGCTGCGCGAGCTGGGCGACAAGGCATGGGAGTACGGCATTCGCGACGCCGCCGACACCATGGCCCGTCGCGTGCTTGAACTGGCGTAATGCGGCGCTCTGATTGGCGTCGGGTATGACCATAATGGTGACCAGCATGAATCATCAAGGAGAATCTGCAGTGTCTGAAGCGCAAACCAATGCCACCCCTATCGTCCTCGACCCGATGAGGGTCGCGTTCACGCCCGACGCGACGGTGTTGCAACTGGGAAGGACCCATTTCATCGGCATCGGTGGCGCCGGTATGAGCGTGCTCGCCGAAATGCTCCATGAGCGTGGCGTCGACGTCGACGGTTCCGACCGTGAGGAAGGCTCGAAGACCGAACGGCTGCGATCCCTCGGCATCACCGTCGAAATCGGCCAGCAAGCCGACAACGTGCGTGGCGCCGACACCGTGGTGTACTCCAGCGCCATCAAGCCCGACAACCCCGAAATCGTCGCGGCGCACGAGCGGGGCATCCGCATCGTGCATCGCAGCGACATCCTGGCGTTGCTGATGAACGGCCGCCGGGCGGTCACCGTCGCCGGAGCGCATGGCAAGACCACGACAAGTTCGCTGCTATCCCACATCCTCGTCCATGCCGGAACCGGGGAGCTGGCCGATCCCAGCTACGCCATCGGCGGCACCATCCAGGCACCCGGGGGAGCGGTACTGGATGGCGGGCATGCCGGACGCGGCGACGTGTTGGTCGCGGAGGCGGACGAATCCGACGGCAGCTTCTGCAAGTACCGTCCCTCGATCGCGGTGATCACGAACGCGCTCGCAGACCATCTCGACCATTATGGCGACGAGGCGCATTACTGCGCCGCGTTCGTCGACCATGCGGGGCATGCAAGCGGACATGTCGTCATGACGGGCGATGACGAGGGTGCCGTGGCCGTGCTGCGCGACCTCGACCCGTCCGTGGCCCGTCGAACGATCGTGTACGCCACCAAGGATGCCGACCAGATCGGGGACCTGCGCGGCGCCACGCTGGTGCGCATCGATGCCGAGCATGAGAGCGCCGACAGTGGCCGGGAGACCTTCACCGTCGATGTGCCGGCGTCGCTCGCGTCGGTCTGCGGCTGTGGCGACGCCGATCTGGCGTTGCCGGTCAGCCTCGCCATCCCCGGCATGCACAATGCGCGCAACGCGACCGCGGCCATCCTGGCCGCGATGCTGTTGGGCGTGACACCCGAGGCCGCAGCCCAGGCCGCCTCGACGTTCCTCGGAGCCTCGCGCCGGTTCCAGGTGCGCGGCGAGGAGAACGGCGTGACGGTGGTCGACGATTACGCGCATCATCCCACGGAGATCAGCGCGCTGCTCGACGCCGCCCGGCGCCGGTACCCGCGTTCCGTCATCCGGGTGCTGTTCCAGCCGCACCTGTTCTCGCGCACGCGTACGTTCGCCCACGAGTTCGCCGAGGCGCTGTCCAAGGCCGATGACGTCATCGTCACCGGCATCTTCCCCGCACGCGAACTGCAGCGGGACTTCCCGGACGTTTCCGCCATGACCATCGTCGATGCCGCGCAGGACGTGCCGCACGCTTCGGCGCAGGGCGACGGGACGTGGATCAGCGCGGTCGACGACATGCAGGTGGCGGCTCAGATGCTGGCGATGCGCTGCCGTCCCACGGACGTGGTGTTCACCGTCGGCGCGGGGGACATTACCGCCATGGGCGCGGTGATCCTGCACGCACTGGGGGCCCGGCACAATCTCGGTGACCGCTGATGGCACGGCGGGTCGTTTCCTCACATGGCGATGCCGGTCGTGATGCTGGGCAAGGGTCCGGCTCGCGCAAGCCGCGCACGACGGCAGACATGGCCTCATCGTCGGGTGCCGAAGCCAATCGCGTCGCCGTGACACGGGAACGCCAGACCAGGAAAAAGCCTCGCACCGCGTCGAATGACGTGTCCCGGAAGGCTGCATCCGGAAGGGCGTCGTCGGGGAGAACCACGGCCGGGAAGGCGACGGGCCGGCAGATGACGTCCGGCAGGAAGTCGGAAACGGCCTTAGAAAAAGAGGCTTCCCGACAGGCAAAGGGCGGGAAAACAGTCTCCCGAAAATCGAGGTTCGGAAAGACGGCGTCCCGGAGCGTTTCGTCGTCCTCGTCCCGGTCGGTATCACGCGCCGAAGGTTTCGTCGACGCGCGTCGCCTGCACAGCGAGGATGTGGTCAAGAAGACGCTCGATGAGAACGTCGGCGTGCTCGGCGTGGCGACCCGTCCCAAAGTGCTGGATTTCGACGCGCGCCTGAAGGAGCGGAAGAAGGCGGGCACCCGGGTCGCCGCCATCCGCGTGCTGATTGTGATATTGGCCGCGGCGCTGGTATCCGCGCTGATCTGGCTTCTGTTGTTCTCATCCGTGTTCCGTTTGGAAACCTCGCAGATCAGCGTCAGCGGCGGCAACGAATGGGTGAGCGAGAAGGATGTGCTGGACATCGCGAACCAGCAATCCGGCAAATCGCTGTTCCTGGTCTCCGCAGACAAGGTCAGCTCGCAGCTGAAGAACATCCCCGGCGTAACCCAGGCGAACGTCGTCAAACGGTATCCGCGCTCGCTGGAGATTGACATCAAGGCGCAGCAGCCCGCCGCTATGCTCAAGGAACCAGATGGAACCCTGGTGGCGGTCGACCGCAAGGCCCGCGTGCTCAACGCGGTGGGCAAGGCGTCCATGAAAGGTATTCCGGTCATCGAGGTGAGCTCGGTGGACAACGGCCTGAACAGCCGCGCCGTCAAGGAGGCACTGACCATCCTCGGCGGTCTGCCCGACACGATGCGCACCGTCATCACCAAGGTGAGCGCGAAAACGCAGGATTCCATCACCACCGAGCTGAGTTCCGGCAAATATGTCGTCGTCTGGGGTGATTCGTCCGAGCTGAGACTCAAGTCGGCGATCGTCGACAAGCTGCTCAGCGACCCGTCGCTGATAGGAGACAAGCATCAGATCGACGTGTCGGCCCCGAGCCGACCCATCATCAAATAGCGCGCGTTTCGCCGTGGGCAGGACGCGAAACGCGGGTGAAGATACGAAAAGGGCCGCATGATCGTTGGAATCATGCGGCCCTTGGCGAGTGGAGCTGCGGGGAATTGAACCCCGGTCCGATGACCGAACCCTCAGTCTTCTACGTGCGTAGTCTGCTGGCCATATGGCGGTTTTTCTGCCCCCATCGATGTCGCAGACAACTGATGGCGGGCATATCCGCAGTTAAAGTCCCCGAATCACCCTGTGGCTCAATGATTCAGGCGAGTCTTCTAAACGACGCTCAGCATCCCCCCAAAGACGAGAGGGAGTGAACGGAGCGGCTGCTCACTGTTTAACCCTGGCGCGAAGCTCAGGCAGCGAGAGCGAACTCAGTGCGGTTAGATTTAGCACTTATTCTTTTGCAGGGGACATCCACGAGCGGACCCTGCGTTCTCGGCACGCTTCCCTGCGACGAACAGGTCACCGTCGAAACCGATCAGCCCCGATATTGAATTATCAATTCGCATTCCGGTTTATGGCCAGACATTTCATTATATCCCGGCCGCTCGAAAAAAGCAAGTCGGTCATCAGCCGGTCACCCATACGCGCTTGGTGCCGGTCTGGACGCGCTTGGTTCCCGTCCGCACCTTTTTCGTGCCGGACTTGATGCTCTGCACCTGATACGAGCCGTGATCCTCCTGCCGGGTCCCGGCCTGGATCTGCTTGTCCTGCCAGACCTTTTCGTACCGGTAGTTGTCGGGAAGGCCGGACTTGAGCGGGTAGTCACCGTGCTCTTCGAACGCGGGGTCGTTCACGTTCGCAGTGAACCCGTCGTGTTCAAAGATGGCGCGTCCGGTTGGCACCTGCACCCGTTGCGTCTCATAGACCGGCCGGGTCTCCCAGTGCCCGGAGGGGCCGCCGTTCGGGCCGCTCCTGTCGGGCTGTGCAGTGGAATCGAGCTGCGCGGATTTGCCGTCGGCATTGTCGGCATCGGTGCCGTCCTTACGGATATTGTCCCCGGTTGCTTCGTTCTTGCCGCCGGGGCCGGACACCCCCTCGGTTTCCGGAGAGGTTCCCTGTCCTCCGGAGGCGACGGTGCCGGCCGGCTTCGGTGGACGCGGCATAATCGCGTGTTCGTTCGCGCTTGTGGGGTTAGGGGGGTATATGCCGTGGTATGCCCAGTTCGGATGCGGTGGCGGTGGGTGCGATAGAATCCGATACATGAAAGTGGTATTGCAGCGTGTGTCGCAGGCGTCGGTCGATGTCGTCAATGAGCTGGGGGATTTGGATCCCACGTTCGACCTTCAGCAGATCGGTCCGGGGTTCCTGCTGCTGGTCGGCGTGACCGATGAGGACGGCGATGACGAGATCGCATGGCTGGCGCATAAGATTCTGCGTCTGCGCGTGTTCGAGGACGAGCAGGGCAAGATGAACCGGTCGATCCAGGACATCGGCGGTGAGATTCTGTCCGTGTCGCAGTTCACGCTGTTCGCCGACGTGCGCAAGGGGAACCGGCCGAGCTTCGTCGGCGCGGGCAAGCCGGAACATGCCGACATCATGTGGATCAAATTCAACGAGGCGCTGCGCTCCGGGGGCGTTGCAGTGCGCGAGGGGCGTTTCGGCGCCCATATGCGCGTCGGCCTGGTCAACGACGGTCCGGTCACGATCGTCATCGACACCGCTGACCGCCATTGACCGTTCGGGCCGCGGCTGCGCCGTCACCGTGCGAGGGTACCGTCACTGCGTGACGCATAACCCGCGCAGCGTGACGGTTCTCCAGTGTGACGGCGTCCCGCGTGACGGTGCCCGTGGCGCAACCCGTGCAACCCGCGCGGAGTATTGCCGTGTCCGTGTCGGTTCTCGAATATGCGAAAACCCGTCCGACCGGCTGCCGGTCGTAACCGGTCAGTCAATCGGGCGGGCTTTGCGGGGCGGTCAGTCAGCGCCGAAGCGCCTTGACCCTATCAGGCTTCCGCGGGTTTCTTGCCGCTTTCGAGTACCTTGTAGACGAAGCCGACGACGAGTACGTAGAGGCAGCCGATGGCCATCACGAGGATGCCGCCGAACTGACCCGCGACGTCGGCCGCGGCACCCATGATGGGCGGGAAGATCGCGCCGCCGATCAGGCCCATGAGCATCAGGCCGGAGATCTCGTTCTGACGGTCCGGACGGTACATGAGCGCGTGGGAGAGGAACAGCGAGAACACGTTCGAGTTGCCGAAGCCGACGAGTGCGACCGCGACCCAGAACAGCCAGACCGGCGGATTGGTCGGCACGAGCGTGAAGATCGCGAAGCAGATGGCGGAGAGCGTCATGATGACGCCGCAGATGCGCACGCCGAGCTTGTTGCTGATCTTCTGGAGCACGATGCCGCCGGTGAAGCAGCCGATCATGCGGGCGACGAAATACACCATCGTCGCGGAGGACGCGATGGCTGTGAACGTGTCGCCGGTGTGCTCGGTCAGGATGCGCGGCGCCTGCGCGTTGATGGCGACGTCCACGCCCACGTGCGCCACGATGCCGAGGAAGCACAGGAGCACGATGCGGTCGGAGAACAGCAGCTTGAAGCAGCGGCCGATGGTAGTGGTGCCGGCGTCAGGCGCGGGCTCCTCGATCTTGTCGAACGCGAGCAGCACGTAGCCGAGGATGCCGACGATGAAGTAGATCACGAACAGTATCCACCACATGCCGACCTGCTTGCCGTCAGCGTTGGTGTAGGTGAAGGCGGAGATGCTGTTCGCGCCCCACATGGCGATCCACGGGGCGAACAGGGAGGCGAACGCCTTGACGAACTGGCCGAGGGTCAGCGTGGAGGCGAGCTTATCGCCCTTGACGAACACGGTCAGCAGCGGGTTGAGCGACACCTGCATCAGTGTGTTGCCGATGCCGAGGAACGCGAAGGAGATGACGATGAGCACCAGCTGCACGGTGGACTTCATCGGGCACAGCAGGTAGGCGATGATCGGCAGCGCCATGGCGACGAGCGTCACCAGGATGGACCACAGCACGGTCTTGCGCCGCCCGATCTTGTTCATCAGGATGCCGGTGGGCACGGAGAAGATCAGGAACCAGAAGAACACCATGGTGGTGAACAGGTTGGCGGTTCCGTCGGCGAGACCGAACTCGGCCTTCACGTAGTTCGTCGCGGTGCCGACCAGGTCGACGAAGCCCATGACGAAGAAGGCGAACATGACAGGCAGGATCTTGGCGAATCCCGCGTTGACTGGCTTGGTGGGTTCGTTGCTCATTGCGATGTTTCCCTTTTCTCTGATAATGAGCTGTGATTATTTGATCGTCGGTGCATCCTGCGGGCGTGTCACTGCGCGGCCTGCGCGAGGTAGTCGGGCATGGTGTCCGGGTACTCCGGCCAGGCGCCGTTGGCGGTGCAGACGTACGCGGCGGTGTTCACGGCCTTGCGGTGCGCCTCGGCCAGCGTGTCGCCGAGCAGCGTACGGGCGGTGAACGTGCCGGAGAAGGAGTCGCCGGCGCCGACGGTGTCGACGACCTCGACGTGCGGGGTGGCCAGCGTGGAGGACTCGCCGTTCTTGGAGATGATGGTGGAGAACGTGGAACCGCCGGTCAGGATAACGTAGTCGAGGCCGTACTCGCTCATGAACCAGCGGCAGGCGTCGTCGTCGGAGGTGCCGCGGATGTCGAACATGTCGCGCAGGAGCAGCAGTTCGGCGTCGTTGATCTTGAAGACGGTCGCCGCTTCAAGCAGCTCCTCGATGAGCTCCTTGGAGTAGTGGTCACCGCGCAGGTTGATGTCGAAGAACTTCATCGCGCCCGGCTTGGTGTGCTTGAGCAGCTCGATGATGGTGTCGTGGGTCTCGGGGGAGCGCAGGGCCAGCGTGCCGTAGCAGATGGCGTCGGCCTGCTCCACGACCTCGATGAGCTGGCGGGTGAGCAGCAGGTGGTCCCAGGCGACGCCCTTGACGATGGTGTACTCCGGGATGCCGTTCTTCAAGCTGACCTCGACAGTGGAGGTGGGCCATGCGTTGCGCTGGATGATGGAGTGGATGCCGGCCTTCTCGGCTTCGGCGAGCAGCTCGTCGCCGAGCGCATCCTCGCCGACCGCGCTGATTGACCAGCCGTCGGCGCCGTTCATCTTCGCGTGGTAGGCGAAGTTGACGGGGGCGCCGCCTGCGCGCTTTCCGCTGGGCAGCATGTCCCACAGGAGCTCTCCGAGAGACAGAACGATGGGCTTGGTCATGATGGTTTCCTTTCCGGGATGGTTGCTGTGGTTGTTGTGTTGTTGTTTTGCTGCGGGGTCCTCCGTTGTGGGGACCCCGGAAATCCGTGATGTTCCGCGGGCGGTCACGACAGTTCGAAGAACTGTGACGGGTGATCGAGGAACTGGTTGATGGCTACGGCCGCGGCGCCGTTCAGGGCGGCGTCCGCGGGCAGGGCGGACAGGGTGATGGCGGTGGTGTCGTTGAGCTCGTGGATGACGTGCTTGTCGATGACCTTGTGTACTTCGTCGAGCAAGAGCTGCCCGGCTTCGGCGACGATGTCGCCGATGACGATCTGCGAGGGGTTGAAGGAGTTGAAGATCGTGATGCAGCCGAAACCGACGTACCGTGCGACCCGCTTGATCAGTGCGATCGCGCGCTTGTCGCCGCCGCGGGCCAGTGCGAACAGCGCTCGGCATGCCTGCAGGTGGGTCATCGTGCCGGCATCGGCGATCAGATCGCCTTCCTTCAGGATCATCTCGTGGATCGCGGGGGTGGAGCAGTAGCGTTCGAGGCATCCGACGTTGCCGCAGTCGCACGGCTTGCCGTTGATGTCGATGCTGACATGGCCGATTTCGGTGGCCGCTCCGAGGGCGCCGTTGATGATGTTGCCGTGGTCGATCACGCCGAGGCCGACGCCTTCGCCGACGAGGTAGTAGGCGAGGTTCTCGGTGGTGATGGTGGGATCGAACAGGTATTGGGCCATCGCGCCGGCGCGGGCGTCTTGCTCCACGAACACGGGGACGGTGAACGCGTTGCTGAATTCGTGGATGAAGTTGACTTTCTGCCATCCGCGCATCGAGGACACGACGGCGGTGCGTCCCACGTTGCGCAGGTAGGGGCCGGGGACGGCCATGCCGATGGCGATGATGCGTCGGTCGGCTTCGATCAGCGAACCGATGGTGTCGTGGAGCTGCATGATCGCCGAGTCGATGGTGTCTTCGGTGACTTGGGGCAGTTCCTGCACGGTCAGTGGTTTTCCGGCGAGGTCGAACACGCCGAGCTGTACCAGGCTTCGCGCGAATTTCACGGCGATGACGTGGAATTCTGCGGTGTCGAGAGTGAGCCCGATGGAGCGGCGGTTCTTGCGCCCCTCGAAATCGCCGGTCTCCTTGATGGCGCCGGCTTCTATGAGCTTGGCGGTGATCTTGGTGATGGCGGCGGGGGTGAGGTCGAGGGCTTTGGCGATCTGCGCGCGAGAGCTGATGCCGTGCTGGTACAGGTGCTGCATGATCCGCGAACGGTTGGTTTCGGACACCGATGCCAGGGTTGTGTTGGCGATGGTGTTGGTCATCACTGCTCCTTCGCTGTCGTGCCGTGTACGCGGGCGTTGCGTGTTGTTGTCATGCTCGTCATTGAATATGAACGATGTTTATATATTAACACTGTTAATCAAAAAGGGAGGCGCGCCGTTGTTCGGCGTGTCGCGCCTTGTCCCACGGTTTGCGCGTGTCGGGGCGTGGGATGGTTCGGGTGCCCTCGTGCGGGATGATACGGTGATAGACAGGGTATGTGACGCATCGAAGGAGACGACAATGACGGTTGAAATCGCGGTGCAGGACGTGGAGGGCGCCCGCATCGCACATGAGGAGGGGGCGGATCGCGTCGAACTGTGCGCCGCTCTGATGGGCACGGGCGGGCTGACCCCAAGCTTCGGCATGATCCAGGCATGCTCCCATGTCGGCGTACCCCAAGGCGTCCAGGTGCTGATCCGTCCGAGAGGCGGTTCGTTCGTGTTCACCGATGAAGAGAAATACGTGCAGATCGCCGACGTCCGTTCGGCCATCCTCGCCGGGGCGTCCGGCGTCGTCGTCGGAGGCATGACCGAGGACGGACGCATTGACGTGCCGTTCACCCGCGCACTGGCCGAGGCCGCCCGCAACGAGGCCGTGCGCTGCAATCGCAAGGTGCAGGTCACGTATCATCGTGCGTTCGACATGCTCGACGATCAGTTCGCCGCGCTGGATACCCTGATCGAACTTGGCTTCACCCGCGTGCTCACCTCGGGTGGCGCCGCATGCGTCCCGGATGGTCTAGGCCGCCTGCGGGAGCTGTCCGAATACGCCGCGGGGCGCATTCAGATACAGGCCGGCGGCGGTGTGACTGTCGATCTCATCCCCGCCTTGAAGGAGACGGGCGTGTCGGCGATTCATTTGTCGGCGAAACGCACGATGACATCGGATGGGGGCCCCGGAGGCGGAGGCGATGGCGTCATGGTATGCCGCACCGATCGGGATGTCGTGCGTGCCGCAGTCGCCGCCGCGCGCTGAAAAACCAAATCCTCCCGCTGGTGCCAGTGGGAGGCGGCGCGCAGCCTGATCAGCGGTTTTCCAGGTAATCGTGGAGGACTGATAGGGCTTCGCCACGCAGGGTGATTTCGCCCTCGCACTCGCATCGGCGGATGATGGTCCGTGCGTGGAACGACGAGCCGGTCAGCAGGTCGAGCTGCGCCTGCGCGGCCGACAGCAGGGTGTCGTTGACGATGTCGCTCTGCCCGTACACGCACACGTCGGCAAGGTCCAGCAGTCCCACGGGCATGGACAGCGCCGTGCCCAGATAGGTGCCGGCCTCGCGCAGGATGCTCGCGCGCATCCGTTCGTCGCTGCGCTGCAGCCGTGCGTGCAGCGAGGTCGCCGAGACCAGGCGTTCGAGGCACCCTCGCTTGCCGCAGGCGCACGGAGGGCCCTGCGGGTCGAGGGAGATGTGGCCGATCTCGCCGCCGGCGTGGTTTTCGCCGAACACCGGCACGTCGCCCAGCAGCACGGCGCCTCCGACGCCACGGCGCAGGCGGACGAACATCATATTGGGGCCGCCCTTGCCGAACAGTCGCTCGGTGAACATGGCGGCGGTCGCGTCGTTGTTCACGGTGACGGGAAGTGAGAAACGCCGTTCGATGGGCGTGCGGACGTCGACGTTGCGCCAGCCGAGCAGCGTGGAGCGCTTCACCAGGCCGTTGCCGTCGACCACGCCGGGCATGGCGAGCCCGATGCCGATGATGTTCTGCGTGGCGGCGTGCAGGGGAGTGATGACCTCGTTGATGGTGTCGAAATCCACATGGTTCACCGCCCGCAGCGCGTGTTCCACGTGCATGACCGGCTCGCCGAGCAGGTTCGTGGCCTCGCCTTGGATGAGATGCGGCTGTGACAGGTCGATGCTGATGATATGCAGCGTGTCGGGGTCGACGCTCAGCAGCGTACCTCGCTTGCCCTTGCCGCCGTTGGACTCGCGGCCGTTCTCGCGCAGCAGGTGACAGCTGAGCATGCTGTTGACCACATCGGAGACCGCCACGCGGGACAGTCCCGTGCGCCGCCCCAATTCGGCGCGTGAAAGCTGGACGTCGGGGAACAGCAGGCTGAAGATCAATGACCGGTTCGTGCGTCTTGCATCGGCGGGACTTGCCTTGCCGCTCTGTCCCGGGTTGTGGGGGGCCCATATCCCGGATTGCTGGTAAGCGGTCATAAGTCCCTGGATCCTTTCCGTGGTTCTCCGCGAGACCATTTCTTGTCACGCAATGTTCATTCTACGGTCGCTCATGTTCAATGTCCGTTGTGTCGCCGAAGATGCGGATATACACATTAGTTAGTATCATTAACAAATAGCGGATGCGCATGTCACGGGAAACGCAAGAATCGCGTGACGGCACGGCTGGTCGCTGATGACAACGGGGTGGCCGAACCGCTGAAGAATGAACAACACAAGGAGGTTGCACATGCCTGAAGTGATTATCGTGAAGGATCAGGATGAGGCCGGCGAGCTGTACGCCCGCTGCGTCGCCGATCTGATCAAGGGCAAGCCGGACGCGGTGCTGGGTCTGGCGACCGGTTCGAGCCCGCTGGCCGCCTACCGTCACCTCGCCGCCATGGTGAAGGCCGAGGACATCGACGTGTCGAAGGTGCGCGGTTTCGCGCTTGACGAGTACATCGGTCTGCCGCTGACCCACCCGGAGTCCTACCACTCCACCATCCACCGCACCGTCGTCGAGCCGCTCGGCCTCGACCCGGAGAAGGTGCACGTGCCCGGTGACGTGCTCGACGGCGCCCCACTGGAGGACGGCGAGCGTATCGCCCACGCCGGCCCCGAGTACGATGCGGCCATCGAGGCCGCCGGCGGCATCGACGTGCAGATCCTCGGCATCGGCACCGACGGCCACATCGGCTTCAACGAGCCCGGCTCGTCGCTGGCCTCCGGCACGCGCGTCAAGACCCTGGCCGAGCAGACCCGCATCGACAACGCCCGCTTCTTCGACGACGACATCAACCAGGTGCCGACCCACTGCATCACGCAGGGCATCGGCACGGTGCTCAAGGCCCGTCACCTGGTGCTGCTGGCCTTCGGCGAGGGCAAGGCCGAAGCGGTCGAGGAGACCTGCGAGGGCGGCGTGAGCGCCTTCTGCCCGGCTTCCGCTCTGCAGCTGCACCCGCACGCGACGATCATCGTCGACGAGGCCGCCGCCTCCCGCCTGCGCCACAAGGACTACTACAAGTACGCCTTCGAGCACAAGCCGGCTTGGCAGGGCATCTGATCAGCGCCCTGACAGGCATATCGATATGCGCTCCCGAACCGGGGCGCATGACGGATGGGTTCCCCGTCTGGGGGACCCATCCTCGCATGGGGCGGTCATCATCGCGCCCCGAATCACATACAAAGAGGTAGGACAATATGACTCAATCACGAGAACAGATCGTCGCGCGGGTGACTGATGCGCTGAAAGGCGAGGCGGGTCGCGTCGCCGTTCGCGGTGCCCGCAAGGTGGATGCGCGCGGCGTCCAGGATCATTTCTGGCTGACCGCGGCGGATGGTGTCATCGTCGCCACCGGCACCGACGACGAGGCGTTCGAGTCGGCGTGTCGTTCCATCGGCCTTGATCCGGCCGACGAGACGGCCATCATCGATGCGGCCGGGCAGCTGATCACCCCGGGCTATGTGGACATTCACGCGCATGGCGCATGGGAGCATTCCTTCGATGACGGTCCGGAAGGCATCGACATCGCGCGTGCCGGCCACGCCGTGCACGGCACGACCAGGCAGGTGCTGTCGCTGATCACCAACCCCATCGACGTGATCTGCGCGAACCTGAAGAACGTTCGCGCCAAGATGGACGAGCGCCCCGACGTGCTCGGCGCCCATCTCGAAGGCCCGTTCCTGGCGCTCGCCCGAAAGGGCGCTCATGATCCCGAGTGCCTCAAGGACCCGGTTCCCGAGCTCGTCGACGAGCTGCTGGGCGCTGCCGACGGCTGCATCCGCCAGATCACCATCGCGCCCGAGCTGCCTCACGGCATCAGCGCCATCAAGCAGTTCACGAAGGCGGGCGTCGTGCCGGCCGTCGGCCACTGCGACGCCGATTACGAGACCGCCAAGGCCGGTTTCGACGCCGGCGCGGGCATCATGACCCACATGTTCAACGCGATGAATGGACTGCACCACCGCAAGCCGGGCCCGATCCCGGCGGCCGTGGAGGATCCGCGCGTCACTATCGAGCTGATCAACGACGGCTTCCATGTGCAGGACCCGATGGTCAAGCTGGGCTTCGAGTTCGCACCCCACCGCACGGCGTTCGTCACCGACGCGATGGCGGCCACCGACTGCCCTGACGGCCCGTACAAGCTGGGTGCGCTGGACGTGAACGTCGTCGACGGCCACGCCCGTCTGGTGTCGAACGGTGCCATCGCCGGCTCCACGCTGCTGCTTGAAGTCGCCGTGCAGCGCGCCGTCAATGAGCTGGGCATCTCCCCGGTCGACGCCGTCGAGGCTGCCACGCTGGCGCCCGCGCGCGCGTTCGGCTACGACAAGCCGAACGCGGTCACCGGCGCCCCGCTGGGTCTGCTCGCGCCCGGGTACGCCGCCGACCTGTTGCTCACCGATCCGTCCAGCTGGACGGTCAACCAGGTGTGGTGCGCCGGCCGCAAGCTGAAGTAAGGCGCAGCCGCAAGGCGTTGATTGCATTCGCCACAGGAAACTGTGATAGGTCGCGATGAGGGCCGTCTGCATATGCAGGCGGCCCTCATCTCATGTACAGCCTTGTCGCCCCCACCCCTTCCGGTCTCATAATGTGGGCACTGTGTGGCGAATGTCGCAAAATACCGGAATAGTTGCAATTCCAAGGGTTATTCGGCCACAAGCCGCGCCCTTGCACATCACAGCCGATTCGTATGGAAACACATGGCTAACACAGTAACCCCATAGTCTTGGTAACCGTGCCAATGAAGACGGCGCGGAGAGTAGTTAAAGAAGAGGTATTTCCCTTGAAGAATCATCGCAAGATTTTGGCGGCTGTCGCATCCATCGCGGCAATCGCATCGCTGACCGCATGCGGCGGCGTGAAGGACAACAATACGGCGAGCGGATCCGCGATCACCATCGGCACCACCGATAAGATCACCAGCGTGGATCCCGCGGGTTCTTACGACAATGGTTCGTATGCCGTGCAGATTCAGATTTTCCCGTTCCTGTATGCACAGGATTACAATACGTCCGAATTGAGCCCGGATATCGCCGCCGATGACGGTACATGGAATGATGACGGCACCGAATTCACCGTAAAGATCAAGGAAGGGCTGAAGTTCGCGAACGGTCATGACCTGACCGCATCCGATGTCAAGTTCTCGTATGACCGCATCAAGACGATCAACGACGCGAACGGCCCGAGCTCGCTGCTCGCCAACGTCGAATCCGTCGAGGCTCCGGACGATACCACCGTCGTATTCAAGGACTCCGTGCCGTTCGATGTGACGCTCAAGCAGGTCATGTCCAGCCCGGCCGGACCCATTGTCGACGAAGAGGTCTTCGACGCCGACAAGCTGACCGACGCCGACACCATCGTCAAGGGGAACGCGTTCGCCGGCCCGTACAAGCTCACCGCGTTCAAGATGAACGAGACCGCGTCCTACGAGAAGAACGACAGCTACAAGGGCCTGACCCCGGCCAAGAACGACGCCATCCAGGTCAAGTACTTCGCCGACGCGTCCAACCTCAAGCTCAACGTCCAGCAGGGCCAGATCGACGTGGCCTTCCGCTCGCTGACCCCGACCGATATCGAGGACCTGTCCAAGGACTCCAAGGTCAAGGTCGTCAAGGGGCCGGGCGGTGAGGAACGCTTCCTGACCTTCAACTTCAAGATCCAGCCCTACGGCGAGTCCCGGTCCGACGCCGACGCCAACAAGGCCAAGGCCGTGCGCCAGGCCGTCGCCAACCTCATCGACCGCGATGAGCTGAGCAAGAAGGTCTACAAGGGCACCTACACCCCGATGTACTCCTTCATCCCCGACGGACTGTCCGGCCATGACGACACGCTGAAGGCCGCCTATGGCGACGGTGAGGGCAAGCCCGACGCCGCCAAGGCCAAGAAGGTGCTGGAGGACGCCGGCGTTTCGACCCCGGTCGACCTCAAGCTCCAGTACAACGGCGACCACTACGGCTCCTCGTCCGCCGACGAGTACGCCGCCATCAAGTCCCAGCTGGAGGCCGACGGCCTGTTCAAGGTCGACCTGCAGCAGACCGAATGGACGCAGTACAACAAGGAACGCGTCGTCACCGAAGACTCCGACGGCTCGTACCCGGTCTACCAGCTCGGCTGGTTCCCGGACTACTCCGATCCGGACAACTACCTGTCCCCGTTCTTCCGCGACGGCAACTTCGTCAACAACGGCTACTCCAATAAGGAAGTCAACGATCTGATCGTCAAGCAGGCAGGCGAGAAGGACGCCACCAAGCGTGAGGAGATCCTCAAGCAGGTCCAGGCCCTGGAGACCGAGGACCTGTCCACCATCCCGCTGCTGCAGGGTGCCCAGGTGGCCGTCACCGGAACGAACATCAAGGGTGTCGTGCTCGACGCCTCGTTCCGCTTCCGCTACGCATCAGTGACCAAGTCCTGATCCAGTCCCGGCTCCCGCCGACGCGGGGCGACGCCCGTGAAGCCGGTCATGGATGGTGCAGTTGACGCCAAGCCATCCATGACCGCCGCGGGCGATCCCACACGCCGCAGGAGCATCATCCGTATTCGATCGTTTTTCCCCAGAAGGAGCATCGCGTGTCCGAAAGCGCCACGGCGTCGGCACCTGCGAAGACGCAGCCGAAAGCCAAGAAAAACCGTTTGTCCAGTGGGTTTTTCCGTTTCGTATTGACCAGATTCCTGCTGATCATCCCCACTGTATTCATTCTCGTCACCATCGTGTTTTTCGTGATGCGTGCCACCGGCGACCCGATTTCCGCCGCCATGGGCGGACGCCTGACTCCCGAAGAGCTGCAACGCCGTATCCACGCCGCCGGCTATGACCGTCCGCTGGTCGTGCAGTACCTCGACTATCTTGGCGGGCTGCTGCGCGGCGATCTTGGCACCACGCTCACCGACAACCAGCCGGTCACCACCATCCTGACCCGCTACGGGGCGGCCACGTTCGAGCTCGCGTTCCTGAGCCTGATCGTCGCTCTGATCGTCGGCATCGGACTGGGCCGTCTCGCCGCCAGGCGCCGCGACCACGCCGCCGATGCGGGCATCCGCGTGTTCGCCATCCTGTGCTATGCGACGCCGGTGTTCTTCCTGGGGCTGATGCTCAAGCTCGTCTTCGCGGTGTGGCTCAACGTGCTGCCCCCATCCGGTCGTTCCAGCTTCGCCAGCGACATGCAATTCCAGAGGCTTGTGTCGCCCACGGGCTTCTACATCATCGACGCCTTCCAGCTGGGTGACATGAGCGTGCTGGTCGATGTGCTGCGTCACGCGGTGCTGCCCGCCCTCGCGCTGGGTCTGCTGACCGCAGGCGTGTTCATCCGTCTGGTGCGCACCAACGTCATCTCCACGTACACGTCCGGCTACGTCGAGGCGGCGCGCTCCCGCGGCGTGTCGGAGGGTCGTCTGCTGTCCAAGCACGCCTGGCGCCCCGCAATGATCCCGATCATCACGGTCATGGGCATGCAGATCGCGCTGATGCTCGCCGGCGCGGTGCTGACCGAGACCACCTTCGAGTGGAAGGGTCTGGGATTCATGCTGTCCCAGTACCTCAAGCAGCGTGACTTCGTCGCCGTGCAGGGCATCGTGATCCTAATCGCCATCATCGTCGCCGTGGTCAACTTCATCGTTGACGTGATCAGCGCGCTCATCGATCCGAGAGTGAGGTACTGACATGACCGAAAGCACTGCAACCAAAGTCGGCGTGCCCGGCGACAAGCGGCTCGGCGACCTCAAGGTCAACAAGCCGGTGCCATGGTACGGCAAGCTGCCGGTGGTGCGCGACCTGAAGATCGCGGTCGGCTGGCAGAAGGCCATGCTGGTCACGGGCCTTGTCATCACCGGCGTGTTCCTGCTCGTGGCGATCTTCGCCCCGCTGATTGCGCCTTACGGATACTCGCAGATCAAGGACGCGGATGGCGTGTCGTTCCCGACGCAGGCCGCCCCCTCGTCCAAGCACATCTGGGGCACCACCGTCGGCGGATTCGACGTGTTCAGCCGCACGGTGTGGGGGGCGAGGACCGCGGTCATCGCCATCATCGTCGCCGTGCTGCTGTCGATCTTCGCCGGCGTGCTGCTCGGCCTCATCTCCGGATATTTCGGCGGATGGGTCGACCGCGTGCTGGTCGTGATCGCCGACGCCATCTACTCGTTCCCGTCGCTGCTGCTCGCCATCCTGATGGCCATCATGATCTCCGGCGGCCAGTCCGGCCTGTGGAGCGGCATCCTGGCATCAGGCATCTCCATCACCGTGGTGTACATCCCGCAGTACTTCCGCACCATCCGCGCCGAAGTGGTGCGCATCAAGGGATCGGCCTACGTCGAGTCGGCGAAGGTCGTGGGCGCCTCCACATGGCGCATCATGACCAAGCACCTGCTGAAGAACTCGACGCGCACGCTGCCCGTCATCCTTACGCTCAACTCGTCCGAGGCGATTCTGACGCTCGCCGGACTGGGCTTCCTCGGCTTCGGCATCGAGCCGACGTCCGCGGCCGAATGGGGGTACGACCTGAACCGTTCCGTCGCCGACGTTACAGCCGGCATCTGGTGGACGGCCGTGTTCCCCGGCATCGCCATCGTGCTGATCGTGCTGGGCATCACACTGGTGGGCGAATCGCTCAACGATCTGGCGGATCCGCGTCTTCGTGCCCGCAAGTCCGCCGGCGAGGTCATCGGATCCATCGAAGACACGTCCGTCGACCCCAGTGAGAAGCCGAGCGCCGACAACGAGGTGATCGCGGAGCTCAAATCCGAAGGCAAGCCCCAGGTCAGTGTGGAGAACCCTGCCATCGCGCAGGTGATGGAAAAGGAGACCGACCATGAGTGACTCGACCAACGTCAGGGACACGTCCGGCAATCTAGCCGAAATCGAGAACCTCAGCGTCTCGTTCATGACCGATGCGGGCTCCATCAAGGCCATCGACAAGGTGAACTTCACCATCCCGCGCAAGACCGTGGTCGGCGTGGTCGGCGAATCCGGCTCCGGCAAGTCGGTGACCGCCCGTTCGATCATCAAGCTGCTGCCCGAGACCTCCACCACGTCCGGTGCGATTTACCTGTCGAACCGTGCCGACTCCGAACGTCTTGACGTGCTGAGCCTGTCCGGTGAGGATCTGCGCCGCATGCGCGGCTCCGAAGCGGCCATGGTGTTCCAGGAGCCCAACTCGGTGCTCAACCCGGTGTACACCATCGGCTGGCAGATCGAGGAGGGCCTGCGTGCCCACGGCATGAAAGACAAGAAGGAGCGCCGGGCGAAGGCCATCGACATCCTCAAGAAGGTCGGCATCCCCGAGGCCGAGACCCGCATCGACTACTATCCCCACCAGTTCTCCGGCGGCCAAAAGCAGCGCATCGTCATCGCGATGGCGCTGGTGCTCAACCCCGGTCTGATCCTCGCCGACGAGCCGACCACCGCGCTCGATGTGACCGTGCAGGCCGAAATCCTCGACCTGCTGCGTCTTGCCCGCGACGAGTTCGACGCCTCCGTGCTGATCATCACGCACAACATGGGCGTCATCGCCGACATCGCCGACCAGGTGGTCGTGATGTACCGCGGCCATGTCGTCGAGCAGGGCGATGTGGAAAGCATCTTCTACCACCCCAGCCATCCCTACACCCAGCGCCTGCTGGCTGCGGTGCCGCGCATCGGCCAGAAGCTGGTCGTGCGCGATGTCGACGGCAAGCCGATCGACCGCACGTCGGATTGGCATGACGAGCCACTGGCCGTCGAGGCGAAGGGACTGACGATCACGTACCCCGGGCACCTGATGCAGCCCGACTTCGTGGCCGTAGACGGCATCGACTTCGCGATCCACCGTTCCGAAGTGCTCGGTCTGGTGGGGGAGTCCGGTTCCGGGAAATCCACCACCGGCCGCGCGATAGCCGGCCTGCAGAAAGTGAGCGGAGGCTCGCTCAATGTGCTCGGCGTCGAGATGAACGGCGTCAGGGAGCGTGATTTCAAGCCCAAGCGTGCCGACATCGGATTCGTGTTCCAGGATCCGGGCAGCTCGTTCAACCCGCTGATGACCATCGCGGAGAACGTCGCCGAACCGCTCATCGTGCACCGCAAGTACTCGTCGGTCGCTGACGCGAAGGAGTACGTGGGCGACCTGCTGGAGATGGTGCAGCTGCCGAGGGCGTACATGAGCCGATTCCCGCACGAGCTGTCGGGTGGCCAGCGGCAACGCGCCTCGCTGGCACGCGCGCTGGCGCTTAAGCCGTCGCTGCTGATCGCCGACGAGCCGACGAGCGCGCTCGACGTGTCGGTGCAGGCCAAGGTCCTGGAACTGTTCAAGAAGCTGCAGGTTGAGATCGGATTCGCCTGCCTGTTCATCACCCACGATCTGGCCGTGGTGGACATGCTCGCCGACCGTATCATGGTCATGCACAAGGGACGCATCGTCGAGCACGGCGACGCCGACGACATTATGCAGCGGCCGAGCAACCAGTACACGAAGAAACTGCTCGCCTCGCTGCCGGTTCCCGACCCGCGCGAACAGCAGAAGCACCGCGCCCACCTGCATGAGCTCCTGGCCGCCGAAAACGCGGCCTAGCCGCTAGCCCCAGCAGGATTACCGGTTCCGCCCCGCTGGCGGGAGGACACATATCGACTCCACGCGAACGTCGTATGGGCCGGCGTGGTGCGACTAGTATAGGGGAGGAATTGTCAGTCGGTTTTCGAACGACACAGGTTTTCGAACAGTACGAAGGAGCGTCACACGATGAGCGAAGTCATCACCGAGAAGGACAAGGAATACGAGGCCCGCGAGGAGGCGAACGCCCCCGGCGCGGATCAGGCGATGAGCGACCGTGTGAACAACCGTTCGCTGCGCCCCAATTCCAGCGCCTTCATTGATTTCATGAAGACCGGTTGGGACGCCAGCGAACCGGAGATCGAGCCGCTCGAATCCTCGAAGTTCACGCCGGCGCGACTCGCCGCACTGGGCAAGGCGTTCCCCGGCGAGCGTCTGGTGATTCCGGCAGGCAATCCCAAGGTGCGCAACAACGACTGCGATTACATGTTCCGCCCGGACACCACCTTCGCGTACTACACCGGCCTCGGCCAGGATTACGAGGCGGGTGCCGTGCTGGTGCTCAACCCCCTCGACCCGGATTCGCCCGAGGCGAAGGCCGGCAAGACGCATGAGGCCGAGCTGTTCGTCGCCCCGCGCGCCGACACCGCCACGCAGGACTTCTTCATGAACGCCCATTACGGCGAATACTGGGTGGGCCCTCGCGCCGGTCTCAAGGAAATGACCGCGATGACCGGCATCGAGACGCACGACATCGCCCAGTTGACTGACGCGCTGTCCAAGGACGTCGGGGCCGAGGCCGGTGCGGTGCGCGTGCGCGTGATCAGCGACGCCGACCCGCAGGTCACGTCACTGGTCGAATCGATCCGTGAGGCCAACGGCCATACCGACCCGGACAAGAACAACGCAGCCGACGACAAGCTGCACGAGTTCGCCGCCGAAGCCCGCATGGTCAAGGACGAGTATGAGATCGGAGAGATGCGCAAGGCCGTCCAGGCCACCAAGCACGGCTTCGATCACATCCTTGCGAAGCTTCCCGAAGCGCTCGACAAGCCGCGCTCCGAGCGCATCCTCGAAGGCGCGTTCAACGCGGTGGCCCGCGAGGAGGGCAACGCGCTGGGCTACGATACGATCATCGCCTCCGGCGAGCACGCGCCGATTCTGCACTGGATGCGCAACACGGGCGTCGTGCGCAAGGGCGACATGCTGCTCATCGATGCCGGTGTGGAGGTCAACAGCCTGTACACGGCCGACATCACCCGCACGTTCCCGACCAACGGCAAGTTCACCGATTTCCAGCGCCGGCTCTACCAGGCGGTGCTGGACTCCCAGCAGGCCGGCTTCGAGGCCGCCAAGCCGGGCGCCACGTACTCCGACATCCATCACGCCTGCATGCGCGTGATCGCGCAGCGCCTGCACGACTGGGGGCTGCTGCCGGTGGACGTCGAGGAATCGCTGTCGCCCGAAGGCCAGCAGCACCGCCGTTGGCTCGCCTGCGGCGTGGCGCACCACCTCGGACTTGATGTGCACGATTGCGCACAGGCCCGCTACGAGTCGTACCAAGGCGCGAAGATCGAACCCGGCATGATCTTCACCATCGAGCCCGGCCTGTACTTCCGCGAGGACGACCTGCTGATTCCGCCGGAATACCGCGGTATCGGCATCCGCATCGAGGACGACGTGCTGATGACCGAGAACGGCCCCGAATGGATTTCCGCGGGCATCCCGAAGCAGCCCGACGACGTCGAGCAGTGGATGGCCGACATGGCCGCAGGCTCCAAGGCCTGATTGTTCCGATACGATGCCGCCCCTTTCAACGGGGCGGCATCGTCGGTTGTACGCAATATAAGGAGGAATGCCCATGCCAACACCCGAATTCGTATTGGAGTTGCGCAAGAAGATCGGCCATGACCTGTTGTGGCTCAACGGGGTCACCGGCTGCGTGCTGGACGACCGGGGCCGCCTGCTGCTGGGCCGTCGCTCCGACACCGGCGAGTGGGCCATGGTCTATGGCATCAACGAGCCCGGTGAGCAGCCGGCGGATACGGTGGTGCGCGAGATCAAGGAGGAGGCCGGCATCGACGCGGTCGTCACAGACCTGGTCGCCGTCACGTCGTCGTCACGCGTGATCACCTATGCGAACGGCGACAATACGATGTACATGGACCACTCGTTCCTGTGCGCTCTCAAGCCCGGCGGCAATGCCGAGCCGTATGTGGGGGATGAGGAAAGCCTGAACGTGGGCTGGTTCGAACTGGATGATCTGCCCGAGCCCCTGGCCGCCAGCACTGTGGAGCGGCTGAAGCTGTTCCGGCGCTATCTCGACAACAAGCGCCGGGGCGACGCCCACGCGCTGTTCGTCGCCGACGGGGTGCAGCGCTAGCGGCGGGTCTGTTTGCGTCTCTAAGTGCGCGCCGAAACGACAAGTGCGCG
>CWGX01000039.1_pt1 | contig 52651 bp, 40 predicted proteins | sample 682481 | NCBI WGS metagenome assembly CWGX01 (sample SAMEA3735743, study PRJEB9488) | human gut metagenome | biome: ENVO:mammalia-associated habitat; material: ENVO:feces | place: Malawi | collected 2009-02-27 | reverse complement strand
CACGGTGACGGTACCCGCGCAGCGTGACGCTCTGATGTCGCAAATCGCACCTGATTCCGTTCTCATAGGCGGCGCGCACTTAGGGACGCAACAACGGGTTATGCGCCCCGCGGCCAGGGGTGGCCGACCATGCGACCTTCGACCGCGGGGCACGCGCTCCGTCAGCTCCGCTTACGACGGAATGTGGCGATGAGACCGCCTCCGATGGCGAGCATTGCGGTACAGGTCAGCGCGACCAGGACGCTGGCACCAGTATGCGACAACTTTGTTTTGCCGTTGTCTGCCTGTTGCCCATTTGTCTTGTCATCCGGCTTCTGGTGGGCTGCTTGATCCGTCTCCTCGTCTGGTGCCGGACTGGGGGCAGGTTCCGGTGCCGGACTGGGGGCAGGTTCCGGTGTCGGTTCTGGCTTAGGTTCTGGCTCCGGCGTGGGCTCGGGGCCCGGCGAGGGATCAGGCTCAGGCTCCGGAGTCTCCCCACCTTCCTTCGCCTGCACGACGACCGTAAAGGTCTTGGAGGTAGTGGCTCCCTGACTGTCGGTGACGGTGATAGTGACGTGATAGGTTCCCGGAGTATCGGGATCCACATCATCGGCGGTCACATTCGCCGCAGCGAGCGGCATGTCGCCATCCTCCGCGTCGTGCGCGGTCACGCCGTCAAGCGGATCAAAAGCGTCGCCGACCGTAATGGTCCGGTCACTGGCGGTGATGACGGGTGCCGCGTTGATCGTTCCGGCAGCACGCGGCCGAATCTTCAGCGTCGTCAACGAATGCGGCGTGACGGTGACCGTCGGCGTCGCCGCATCGAACGTGACGCTGCTGTCAACGGGAGTCACATTATCTTGGTTTTCCAATGTGTTCTCTGCGTTGATTGCTGCGTCCATGGTCTGCACATCCGCGACTCGGCCAGACAGATCCTGCCCGAAATTCAACTTCAGCGTGCGGCCGAGCGCGCGATCCAGATTGACGATGATCACGCGCAGATTGCCATCATCATCCTTGGAAACCAAAGCAGACAGAGCCGTTGCGCCATTGCCCAACGTGGGCGTCGAGCCGAGCGTCGAAGTCAGCACGCCGTCGCCGATGCCGTTGCCGAGCATCTGCAGGGCATACGCGCTCGGCGTCAGGAAGAACCCAAACCGCCCCTCGCCCGTTACCGTGCTTGCGCCGTCTTCCGGCACGGCCTGAATAACCGCCTGCTGGGTTGGGCCGAGCGAGTCGGCGCCGCTGCTGTACCAGTCGATCAGGCAGTGCTTCTGAATATAGGGGCTGCCAAGCCGAACATATTCCAGCGCGACCTTGGCGATGTACAGCGCGTGCGATTGCGACCGGACCAGCGTGCTGGTATCACGGAAAATGCCGTATTCGCTGATGACCGGCACCTTGCCTGCCGGCATGAGTCTCACATACTCCTTGACGCGGTTGACGCCCGCCGTCTCGGCTTTCTTCATCGCGTCGTCGTACCATGCGCCCGCGGTGGCTCCCGTGGGGGTGCCGGAATAAGGGTGGATGGTCATGCCGTCGTACCACTGGTTCGCGTTCAGGTTCGCCATGCGGGTGATGAACCCTGCGGACTCGTAACTGGTGTACACGTTCGCCGTGTGCTGTGTGCCGTCCGTGTGCTGTTCGGCCGTGTTGATCTGGTCGGTGGTGTTCTTGATGGCCTTCGATATCTCGACGAACCCGTCGCGGTCAACGGTGTAGCTGACATAAACCTGCTGTCCTTTGGCCGGAATCGCACCATGCACGCCGTCTCCGAACCTCAGCGCGCCCGTGCTGTAATCGACCTGCACGACTTTGTCGCCGGCACCGGCGGTCTCCAAGTCGTCCACGATGCGCCACTGTTCGTTCGACTGGTCGTTGCCGACCCATACGCTGACGCTGCCCTTGTTGACGGCCACGAACGACGGGTCGTCGACGATCGCGCCATCGTCGCCGTTCATTTTCGGGTTGACGTTGGCGTAGCGCATGTAACGGGTCAGACCGGCCTTGCCGTCGCTGACCGACGCTGCCTTGTTCCAATCCTCCAGGCTCACGGCGTACTGCTTGGTGAAGCTCGCTGTGCCGCCCTCCGTGTACGCCTGCTCGCTGCCGCCGCTCACCGCGGTGGTCCAGTAGCCCTGCGAGGCGGTGCCGTCGGAGTTGGCCCACGCCTGGTTCATTTCGTTGCCGATTTCGAAATAGCGCACGTTGTACGGCTGCGGGTGTCCGTTGTCTGCGCGCACCTTCGCCCAGTCGATGCCGCCGTTGGGATTGGTGCCGACCTGCGCGTTCAGATATTCGATCAGATCCGCCGCGTCCTGTGCGTTGCCGCGGCCGAGGCTGTACACATAGACGATTTCTGAATCGACCTCGTCCGCGAACGTCGCGATTTCACCGATGCCGAAATTCGGTTCGATGCCGCCCTGACCGGGGTTGTTGTAGAAGCCGTGCACCTGCTTGAGCCGTTGGGCGCGCGGGCCGATGGTGGTCTTCCAGTTGAACAGGTTGGAAATCGTGCCTCCGGGGTAGCGAATCGAGCCGAATCCGACCTGCTTGTACAGTGCGGTGAAGTCGTCTTTCACGCGCATCGTATCGGGGTCGAAACTGCCGTACCCGTTGAAGGCGTACCGATGATTGACGCCGAAGATGGAAGCGCTGTCGACCGTGCGCTCCACGGTGCTGGGGTCGGCCGTGAGCGTGATCGGTACATGCGCCTGATACGCGGTGATGGCCGTCTGGAGCGCCGTGGCCGCGGCATTCATCGCCGTCATCTGCGCGGCGGCGCTGCCGGAGGTGTTGTCCATGGCGTTGGCCGCGTTGCGTTTTGCCGTGGCGAGTGCTTGCGCCTGCGCCGACGCGGCGTCGACCTCTCCCGCGGCCAGCAGCGCGTCGGCCTGCGAGACCAGTGTGCCGAGTTGTTTTCTGACAAGGGCCGTGCCCTGCTCGGCGTAAATCGCAGCTGCCTGGTCGTCGGTGAGCGTGGCATCATATACGCGGATGTCGTCCACGTCGCCCTTCATCGAATGCGGGTCCATGGTGCCGATGTTCTTGTGCGAGCCGACCAGCAGCGCGGTGACGGCATTGACGGCCGAGGTTCCCATGTTCTTTTCGCTGTCGAGCGCGCCGTTGACATAGAACTTGACCTTGCGGCTCGTCTGGTCGAAGGAAACGGCGATATGCTGCCATCCGCCGCGTGCCACCGTATTGTTGCTGAGAACGTCGGTCGCGTTGACATACGTGTGGTACTGGTTGGACGGGCGCAGCGTAAGCAGGGAGCGGCCGGCGCCATCCTGCTGCAACAGCACCGCAGGCTTGTCGCCTGTCGGGTCGAGCGTCGTATCGTACCGGTACCACATCGCGAATGACGCGTTGCCGGCTCCGGTGTTGACGTACTGGTTGATTTTCATGTAGCTGGACGCGCCCGCGCCGAAGTGCAGTACGTTGCCGAATACGCCGGCGGGGTCGGCGATGATGGAGATGTCGTCGCCGATGAGTTGGGCCGTTGCGCTGCTGGAACCGCCGTTGTTGGCCGCTTCGCGGTCGCCGGCCGCGGTGTTCTCGAAGTTCCATGCGCCTCGAAGGTTTGCGGACGCGGTGGTTGCTGGTGCGGTGGCGTCGGCATCGGCCGCATAGGCTGCGGCTCCCGGCGACAGCGCCATCGCTGCTGTGGCGATGGCCGCCATGATTGAGCGCCAGGGCTTGCCGCTCCGACGGTGTGATGTGATATGCGTCATTACATGCTCTCTGCTTCTGTTTCGGGGGATCACTGCCATGTGATCGTTGGGGTGAGCCTTGCCTCTGTGCGAGGATTTGCCCAATTCTATCATGCGATTCTGTGACGCAGGTAATGGCAGGGCGCTGAACCGGTGAGAGCCGGCTCTGTGCCATCCGCGTGCCATTAGTCCTGACGATTTTGGCTGATTCGAGATGGAAACGAGCAGAAAATGCAAATAGAAAAACCCTCAGAATCAGCTTGATTCTAAGGGTTCTGAAAGTGGAGCTAGCCGGGTTCGAACCGGCGACCCTCTGCTTGCAAAGCAGATGCGCTACCAGCTGCGCTATAGCCCCGTGATTCCGCCGTTTCGGCAGAACGATTGAGAAAAAAAGAGCGGCCGAGAAGCCGCTGCAATTTTCCTGTGGGCCCGGGAGGACTTGAACCTCCGACCTCATCCTTATCAGGGATGCGCTCTAACCACCTGAGCTACGGGCCCGATCCATACGCTTAAAAAGCGCACGATGAAATAGATTACCAGAATTGCCGTATGTGTCAAATCCAGTCGGATTTTTGTGGCTTTCGGCGTGTCGTTCTCGTCGTTGTGTGTCTTCACACGGCTTTCTGCGCCGACAATCGCGGGTGCGCCGATAAGGGACATGGGTTACTGTAGGTGATGGCTATGGTGATGTCTGGCGCATCGGCGGCCAGACCGCCTTCCTGCGACGAAAGGGTGTACAGTGCAGTATCGATACTGTTGTGGCGATGAAGACATGTCATTCGATCTCATTCCGGAACCGCAATCCGTGACATTGAAAGGGGAGGCCGCCGATTCGGGTGATGCCGGAGCTCCGGTACCCGTCGTGTTGCCGCTCGTAGGCCGCATCTCGGAAGATCGCGACATCGATGACATCGCCGGCGTTTTCCCGACCCAGCTTGCCGATGATATCGAAGCGGCGACGGGCCTGCGCTGGGACATCGCCAGCGATGTCATGGTGGCCGGACTGCCTGCGCCAAATGCCGCGACTGCGCACCCGGTTCCGTCACACGCTTCATGCTGGAAGTCGTTCATCACACTGAGACTCGACCCCTCATCCCTGGAGCCGCAGGAATACCGCCTGACCATCGCACGCTCCGGCATAGACGTCGTCGGCGGCGATACGGAAGGCGTGCGCAACGGCGTGCAGACCCTTCGCCAGATCATCCGTCAGTGCGCGCCGGCGCTGCCTCGACTCGTCATCGCGGACAAACCGGCGTACAAGGTCCGCGGCTACTATCTCGACGCCACGCGCGGCCGCGTCCCCACGCTCGACTGGCTGAAAACATGGGCCGACCGGCTGTGCCTGTACAAGTACAACCAGCTTCAGCTGTACATCGAGCATACGTTCATGTTCGACGATATGAGCGAGACTTGGCGCGGCACCAGCCCGCTCAAGCCCGCCGACATCATCGCGTTCGACGAATACTGCGCGCGGCTCGGCATCGAGCTGGTGCCGTCGGTCTCGACTTTCGGACACCAGTACATGGCGATGCGCACGCGCGAGCTGCGCCATCTCGGCGAGTTTCCCGAGGACGCCGACCGTCGGTACGGTTTCGTGGAGCGGCAGCGTCACCACACGCTCAACATCACCGAACCGGAGTCCCTCGCGTTCTCGTTCAAGCTGATCGATGCTTACATGCAGCTGTTCCGCACACGCAAGTTCAACATCTGCGGCGATGAGACGTTCGACTTGGGTCGCGGCCGTTCCAAGCCCGAAGCCGAACGCCGCGGCGTGGCCGCGATGTACGCCGACTTCGTATCGCAGCTGTGCCGTCACTTGTCTGAGCGCGGCCGCGAGCCGATGTTCTGGGGCGACATCGCTGTAGAGATGCCGCAGATCCTCGGCCTGTTGCCGGATAACGTCACGCTGCTCAACTGGCTGTACGCGCCGGGCATCGGCGAAGACAAGGTACGCCTCGTCGCGCAGGCCGGGGCCCCGCAGTACGTGTGCTCGGCGGTATGGTGCTGGAATGCGCTGCTGCCGCGCCTCGACGACTCGTGGAACAACATCTCCCGACTCGCGCGCTACGGCGTGAAGTACGGTGCGGTCGGGTACCTGGTGACCGACTGGGGTGATTACGGGCATGTCAACGACCTGCGCATGGCGGTTTCCGGCATGATATTCGGCGCGCAGTGCGCGTGGAATCCGATGGCTCATATCCAGGGTGAGGCCGGGTGCGGCGACGGCGAAGAAGGCTCTGCTGCTGGTTATGCCGATGCCGCTGCGGACGGGGATTCCCCGGCGCCGCTCCCGTCGAGCTCGGAAGGCGACGATTACACCGGTGGCGCGGCCGACGCGATTGCGGGCGCGCCGGCCGGCGGCGATGGGTCGTGTGCCGAGATGTGCCGTCGCGTGGCCGAGGTCGAATACGGCGACCGTTCGGGCGGCATAGTCGAGGCACTGCGAGATGCCGCCTGTCGTGTGGCGTTCGGCTGGGATGACATGGTCTGGTACTGCGAGCTGGATGAAGGCGACGGACGGATGAATCGCGATGCCGCATCGGCGATGCATCTCGGCGTGCATGGGTTCAGCGGGGAATACGGGCGGGAGTGGGAAGCCCGACTGCTGGGCAGTACCGATCTTGATGAGGCTCAGCGCACGATGCTGCAAGGGCTGTCGCCGCATATCGTCCGCGCGGCCGAGGCGAACGAGGCGCTGCTGTGCGACGCCATGCGACTCGGCGCCGCCGCCGGCCGCGCATCGCGTTTGGGTGCGGCTCGGCGTGATGTGCCGGCGATGCTGGCCGCCATCGAGGGGCAGCGCTGGTTCAACTTGGTCGGCTTGTGCCTTGCGCGGCGGCATGACGTCATCACGGTCGATGCCGGCGATATCGCCCGCGCGTCGGCCGGGTTGATCGAACCGGACGCAGGCTCTTCCGCAGGGCCGAAAGCCGTGCAGGATGTCTCGATTCGAGTGGCACGTGGTCTGGAGCGCTGGTTCGAGACCTACTGCGACTTGTGGCGTTCTGTCAGCGCGGAATCGGAATTGGCCCGCATCGCCTCCATCGTGTGGCGCTGTGCCGACGCCCTGCGTTCATAAGCCCAAGCGCACATCAGAGGCGGGGCGTCGCGCGGTAGTGGCATGAGCCGGTCGTTGTTGCCGTGCCGGCGCTCGCTGGCTGAGACGGCGCGAAAATGCGATCCATGCCGGGTCTCATATGTGAGATCCGGCATTCCGTTGTGCCGCAAGGCGCCGCCGCCTCGTGCAGTGGCGTTTTTCAGGCCCTGACAGGCGCGCTTGCCGGGTATTTGCGCTTCAAGGGGGTGATTTTCGGTCGCCGGAACATCTATCTGCATTTCAAGGGGTTGCGGCACAGAGGCATCCGAGGTATATGAGCCATTCACTTATTGGAATGACGCGGTTCTAGCAGTGTTCCTACTTGGTCACCAACCCCTCGAAACGTAGATAGATGTTCGGGAAAGTCGAAATCACCCCCTCGAAATGCAGATAGCCGTGTAATCCACGCCTTTCGCGCAATATTCGTGCCGCTCAGGGCGCCGACATCGAGTTTTCAGCTCTCGTCGTCGGGCAGCGCCATGTCGCTGGAGCCGAATCGCGGCCCGCTGGCCGATTCGCGCTGCACTAGCTGCGGCGGATACGCGGTGTGCGCCGGAAGCCAGTGTTTGCTGCTGGCACTGACGCTGATGAGTCGCAGCGCTTCATGGGCGATGAGCCGGCACGGCGGGAGAATCGACGAGAGCGGCGGGTCGGCGATGGCCGCCGCGGGGGAGTCGCCCGACCCAATGACCTTGACCTCGTCCGGCACACGGATTCCCAGTTGGTTCAGCGCCATCAGCGCTCCGATCGCCACATCGTCGGTGGCGCAGATGAGCGCGTTCGGGCGGTTGCCCTTGTCCCCGAACAGTCTCATAACGTCGTGATACCCGCGCTTCGCGGAATTGTCGCCGAACGTGGTCCAACCCGGTTCGGTCATCAGGTTCATGACCCTCGTTGACGTCTGCAATGTGGCGAACAGCTCGGCGGCGCTGGCGGAGTTGACGTTGCCGCTGAGGAATGCGATGGAGTCGGCGTTGTACTCGGCAAGGTGCGAAAGCATCAGCTTCATGGAGGCGCTTTCGTCGACGCCAACCCAGTTCACGTGGAAGGACGTGGAGTGGCCGAACGCCTGAACCAGCGAGGTCATGCCGACGTAGTCATCCAGGAACGCTGCGGTGTTGGCGTCTTGCGGCGGCATGACCACCAGCCCGTCGACCCGGCGGGCGAGCATGGCTTCGATGCGTTCCGTCTGGGTTCGCTGGTCGTCGCCGAGGCCCAGCAGCAGCTGGCGTCCCGAGCGGTTGGCTTCGGGCTCCAACTCCGCGAGCAGTCGGGCTGCCAGAGGGTCGGTCGGGCCGGGCATGATGAGGCCGATGGTATTGGTCGTGTCGCTGCGCAGTGCGCTGGCGGCGGAGTTGGCCTGATAGTTGAGCTGTTCCGCCGCGTCCCGCACGCGTTTCGCGATGTTGTCGTCTTTGGTGCGGCGCCCTGAAAGAACGCGGGAGACAGTGGCTTTGGATACGCGCGCCAATGCGGCGACGTCGGTGATGGAACTCGTTGAGCTCATCGTTCATCACCTCGGATTGTCTGCTTCGATTACTTCTGCCGGGCACCGCGTCGCTGCCCGTTGTATATAGGATACATGAACGCACATTGCGCTTATTGGTCGCCGCGATGCCGTATGGGCGTGATTATTGCCATTGTTTCCAGTGGACAGACGTAATGGTCTCTGCATAGATCATACCATTTCATTACAAAGTTGAGAAATCGGTTTCCGGGTTTACCAAGCGGATTTTAGGGTGTATAGTGACAGATGAAAGAAACGATTTGCTCGCGATGGTGTCAGCAAATCACCAACCCATCCAGCGGTGGATGGCTCATCACGGAGGAGATGCTATGGTCGCCGATATTGACGGGTTCCTGCCGGACAGCGCGTTTCTGCTCGACGTTCCCGCCACCGATTGGAAAGATGCCATCCGGCTTGCCGGCAAAGGACTGGTGGCGGCTGGTTTCACCACCGACGCGTATACGGATCAGATGATCGAGACGGTCGAGAAAATGGGCCCGTACATCGTCATCGCCCCGGGTCTCGCGCTCGCGCACTCCCGCCCGTCCGAGGCCGTGCTGAAGACCGGCCTGAGCTGGGTGCGCCTGTCCACGCCGGTGAAGTTCGGCAACAAGGCCAACGACCCGGTATCGCTGGTCATCGGTCTGGCCGGTCATGACGAGAACGAGCACATCACCGTGATGTCCGCCATCGCCTCGGCCCTGATCAATCCCAAGAAGACCGCGGCGCTCGCCACGGCCCCCACGCCGGAAGCCATCCGCGACATCCTGCATCAATAGCAGGGCGGCGCAACCCGGGCCGGGCCGCCGGCGAGCGGCACACCCACACTTCCATAACTGAATCCAATAACTGAAACCCAATGGCTGCGCGGCAGTCATTCCAACGAAAGAAACGAGGGAATCATGAACATCCTCTGCGTATGCGGCAACGGCATCGGCACATCGGTGCTGTTGAAGGTCAATGTCGAATCGGTCGCGGCCGACCTTGGCATCGATGTCAATGTCACCACCTCCGATGCGGGCAGCGCCAAGGGCACCGCCAACATGAACGATCTGGTGCTCACCTCCGCCGAGCTCGCGCCCGAGCTGGAAGGCACCACCACGCCCGTCGAAGTCATCACGAACTTCATGGACACCGACGAGATTAAGTCGGTGCTGGAGAAGTACGACGACTGAGACGCTCCCCGTTATGGCCGGCGTGATATGCCGGCCAGAAACCATAACAAGAAAAGAAGGTATCCATGAACGTTGTCGTTCAAGTGCTGAATTTCATCAGCCAGGAAATACTGAATGTGCCGGCGTATCTGATTGGCATCATCGCGGCCATCGGCCTGATCGCACTGAAGCGCAGCGCCGGGCAGGTCGTGTCGGGCGCCCTGAAGGCGGCCATGGGCTACCTGATCCTGGGTGCCGGCGCTACCGTCGTCACCTCGGCTCTGGCCCCGTTCGGCGACCTGGTGCTCAAGTCCACCGGCGCGCACGGCGTCGTGCCCACCAATGAGGTCATCACCGCGCAGGCGTCCAGCCAGTACGGCGCCTCCTCGGCGTACATCATCGTGCTCAGCTTCATCGTGATGCTGCTGCTCGCGCGGTTCACCCCGCTGAAATACATCTTCCTGACCGGCCACCACATGGTGTTCATGTCCACCATGCTGGCCGTGGTGCTGTCCGTGGGATTCGGCACGGACCACCAGCTGCTCATCGTGATCATCGGCGCCATCCTCATGGGCGTGATCATGGTGGTCATGCCGGCGTTCGCGCAGCCGTTCATGAACAGGGTGACCGGTAGCGACAAGCTGTCGATCGGCCACTTCAACACCCTCGGCTACATTGTCTCCGGTGCTGTCGGCTCCGGCGTGGGCAAGAAGTCGAAGTCCACTGAAGACATCAACTTCCCGAAGGGCCTGAGCTTCCTGCGTGACTCCATGGTCTCCACCACGCTGCTCATGGTCGTGCTGTACCTGGTCTTCTCCGTGTGGGCCGCCATCGTGCTGCCGGCCAAGGAAGCGTTCAAGATCTTCTCCACCAACCCCGACAACTACGGTTCGTTCTTCATGGCCGCGTTCGCGCAGGCCCTGCAGTTCGGCATCGGCGTGAGCATCATCCTCTACGGTGTTCGTATCATCCTCGGTGAACTCGTCCCCGCCTTCCAGGGCATTGCGAACAAGGTCGTGCCTGGCGCCCGACCGGCGCTGGACATCCCGATCGTGTTCCCGTACGGCGCCAATGCTTCGCTGATCGGCTTCCTCGGCTCCTTCGTCGGTGGCCTGGTGGCTCTGGCGATCATCGCCGTGTGGCTCGGCCCGGTCTGGGGCGTCGCGCTGATCCTGCCCGGCATGGTGCCTCACTTCTTCGATGGTGGTGGTGCTGGTGTGTTCGGCAACGCCACGGGTGGTCGTATCGGTGCCATTGTCGGCTCGTTCATCAACGGCCTGCTGATTACCTTCCTGCCGGCCGTGCTGATGACCGTGATGGGCAGCTTCGGTCTGGCCAACTCCACCTTCGGTGACGCCGACTTCTGCTGGTTCGGTACGATTACCGGCAACATGGCTCACCTCGGTCCTGTCGGTGGCGCCATCTGCCTGCTGATCTTTGCCGCGGTGCTCTTCGCCGCCGCGTGGATCTGGCAGGTCAAGGTCGTCAACACCGGCTGGACTCCGGGTGCCAAGCACGCCGAGTACATCGAGCAGGTGAAGGCCGAGGAGAAGGCCGCCAAGGCCGCTGCTCGCGCCGCCAAGAAGGCCGCTGCGGAAGCGTGATACTGTTCCGCCGCCGCTGAGCGATTATGCGGGAGCGTGAGGGTGCGAGTGCCTTCGCGCTCCCGTTTTTGTGCGTGGGAAGGCGTGAGATCGCGGGTGGTCTCGCGGAGTGCGCAGTATTGTGTTCCCGCTAGCGGGAGCTGTTGAGCGCAGCGAGACTGAGGGTGGTTCTGTGCAGTGGCTGGTCAGACCACCCCCAGTCGCTGCGCGACGGCCCCCGCCAGCGGGGGCGTTGTATTCCTTGCCTCATGCTGACTGGGGACAGCGTCTGCGACAATGGCTCGTATGCCATTGCCCAATCAGCGTCGTTATGCCCGAAAAGCACCCGCGTCCGCCTCAACCGCCGCCGCGTCGGCCGTGCTTGAGGTGGACGGCCTGCAATTGCATGTGACGCGCAAGCGCATCAAGAACCTCTATCTGCGTATCAAGCCGCCTCTGGGAACCGTCGAGGTGTCGGCGCCGATGCGCATGAGCCAGCGTCAGATCATTGGTTTCGCTCATGAACGGCACTCGTGGATCGTGCAACAGCAGCGGCGTATGGCCGAGGCCCGACGGATGTCATTGCGGCAGGCCGAGACGTTGACGCCCCTCCCCAGCGCTCCCGCCGGTGATGGAGGGCATGCCGGTGTCGATGGCCGCCGGGGCGGCGATCAGCCGCAGCTCCCCATGTTCGACCGTTCGGCCATGTGGACCGATGAGCGCAAACATGCCGCCGCGGCCGCGATCGATGCCGCGCTTCCGGGGCTGTTGCGCAAGTGGGCGCCCATCGTCGGGCGTTCGCCGAGCCATGTCACCTTGCGGGTCATGACGTCGCGCTGGGGGTCATGTACGCCGAAAACCGGGCGTATCCGGCTGAATCTTCAGCTTGGTCTGATGGAGCCTCGATTTTTGGAGTACGTTCTCGTCCATGAAATGACCCATCTGTGGGCCAATGGTCACGGGGCTGATTTTCAGCGGCGGATGAGCGCTTATCTGCCGAGCTGGCGTGAGCTGCGCCGTGAACTCAACAAGCGCGTACTGCTGTGAAACATGCTGCCGACATGTCGCGGCAGCAAAACAAATGATGGCGGCGGCTCAGCATTGCCACTGAACCGTCGCCATCATTGATATGCATCTTTTGCGTCAGACCATGCCGGTGTGCATGGGAGCGGGCATTCACCCGCCATGCACGCTGCCTGCTGTCTGCCGCGATCTATCGCGTCACGCCAGATGCGAACGCATGAACCACTGGAACTTCTCAAGCTCCTGCACGTGGTCCTGGATGATGTTGGAGCTGATCACGTCCAGCTCGTCCAGCTCGGCGATGGCCTTGCGGTCATCGGCGATGAACGCGTCGTAATACTCGACCAGGGCCTCAAGGTACTTCTCGGTGTCGGCGCGACCGTCGACGTCGAACGGCTTCCAGGTGCGGTTGCGGGTGATGGCATCGGCGCGGCCGTCAGGCGTGCCGCCCAGCGTGGCGATGCGTTCGGCGGTCTCATCGGCCTGCGCGAGCACTGCCTCGACCTCAGGGTCGAGCATCTCGTGCACGGCGATGAAGTTCGGCCCGGTCACGTTCCAGTGAGCGTGCTTCAGGACCAGCGCGGCCTCCTGCTCCTGGCTCAGTCGGTTCTGCAGAATGGCAATGGCCTTCTCGGAGGCGGCTTCGTCCAGTCCCGGCACAACGAATGCAAGTGTCATATTCGTTCCTTCCTTCTGGGATATCAGTCACCCTCCAGTCTATCGATGAAGCCTGCGCGATGTGTCAGCCGCCAGCATAGTTATCGCTCACAGTGAGCGACGTAACAGAAACGTAGGCTGATGTTCATCAGCGGTACAGGTCGGGTGGAATCAGTGTGCCACACCAGGCTGATTTCGGGCCGTTTTTACGCTGGTGTGGCACGGACTGGGCTGAGAGATGGGATATGCGGCGGTGCGACTGGGCAAGGCATGTGCAGCGGGGCAACACGAAACACGGCAGACGGCGTGACTGGACGTAGCTGCACATTCAGCAGGTACAATACGGCAGGTCAATTCGCGTCAGTCAACGCGGTCAGTCGCCACTCGCCGTCATCCGCGTGGGTGCCGGCGGACACACTGGAGTAAACAGCCGGGACCCCGCGGCGAAAAGGAGCGTGCAGATATGGTCGATTCACGTCGCGATGTGGCTGGCTCGGCCGGCCGGAGCCCCAGCCCATCCGTGCAGGCTACCATGATTGGTCTGATGGCGATTCTGCTGTGGAGTCTGATGACCGGGCTGGTTCGCGTGGTCGCCGATGCGTTCGGCGCGACGCTGGGATCGGCGTTGATATACACCTGCGGCGCGGTGCTGCTGCTGGTCTTTCGCCGGCCGGCACCGTTGCGCAAGTATCCGCGAACGTATCTGATCGTCGGCGGCCTGCTGTTCGTGTTCTATGAGTCGTCGATTTCCTTGTCGATCGGGCTGGCGTCTTCGGCGGCCTCGTCGGTGGAGGTCAGTCTAGTGAACTACCTGTGGCCTACAATGATGGTGTTGCTGGCGGCGGCATTCGTACCGAGCGGCGAGAAGCGTTCGGCGCGGAACGAGGGGATAGGACGGGAACCCGCAGCGCCCAGCGACGCGCAGGCTCAGGATGACTCGGTCCAGTGCGGCACAAACTGCAGCGCAGGCAAGCCGCCCCGCCATTCTCGTGGTCGCGCTGTGCTCCGCGTATTGCCTGGCGCTGTCGTCGCCACCGCCGGCGTGATGCTGGCGGTCGGCGGCAACAGCGGCTTGGACTGGACGCTCGCCGCAGGGCATGTCGCGGCGAATCCACTGCCGTATCTGCTGGCATTTGCGGGCGCGCTCGCATGGTCGGTGTATGCGGTGTTCACGCCCGCGCTGTCCAAGGGATTCGACGGTACGTCCGTATTCTTCCCCTTTGTGGCCGTGGCGCTGTGGATCATCCACTTCGCTTCCGGCCAAGGTTGGCCGTCTGCCGCGCCGTCGGTTTGGGGCTACTTGGCTGTGGTGGCGGCCGCGGCGGTCATTGCTGGCGGATACGCCTGCTGGGGCTATGGAATCTTGCGCGGCAGCATGAGCACGCTTGCGATGGCCTCTTACGCCACGCCCGTGCTGTCCACGGCAGCCAGCGCGGTATTGCTGGGGTTGTCTTTGACGTTGCCGTTCTGGTGCGGCGCTCTGCTGGTCGCAGCCGGTTCGATCATCAACTGGTGGATTTCCTCGCAGCGCCGATGATCGGCAATGGCCGGCGACCTCCCGCCCGCGCCGCGCTATTCGGCGGAAACCGGCGCGTGGTCAGGGGCGCCGGCCTTGCGCACCTCGATGGTTTCGATACGGCGGCCGTCGACCTTGGTGACGGTCATGTCGTACCCGTCGTCGGAGTGCAGCACATCGCCCTCGGCACCCATCTTGCCGGTGTGTGCGAGGAAATAGCCAGCGACGGTCTCGTACGGGCCGTCCTCCAGTTCGATGCCGGTCAGATCGGCGAAGTCCTCGATGGTCATGCTCGCGTCGATGGTGGCGACGCCGCCCACGAATGCGGGCTGCTCCTTGCGCTCGCCGCCCGGTTCGCTGGGCAGGTCGTATTCGTCGCGGATGTCGCCGACGAGCTCTTCGGTCATGTCCTCCAGCGTCACGATGCCGTCGGTGCCGCCGTACTCGTCGATGACCACGGCCAAATGGATGCCGCGCTTGCGCAGCAGTTCGAGGCTCGGCAGCAGCTTGGACGTGCCGGGCAGCGAAATGCCTTCTCGCGTCACGTCGGCCACGGTCGTTGCGTTGGGGTCGCGCACGTCCAGCAGGTCGCGCACATGCACGAAGCCGATCACGTCATCGAAATCCCTGCCGGTCACCGGATAGCGGGAGTACGGCATCTCGCGCACGTACGCCGCCGCGTCCTTGATGCTCTGCGAACCGTCGAGGAACACGACATCGGCGCGCGGACGCATGACCTCGGCGACGATGGTCTCGGACGCGTCGAACACGTCGTCGAGGATCGTGCGCTCGTCTTTGCTCAGCGACGTGTTCGTGTTGACGAGCACGCGCAGCTCCTCATCGGAGACCTCGCTTTCGGTCTCGTTCGGGTCGAAGCCGAGCAGGCGCACGATACCGTTCGTGTTCTTGCCGATGAGCCAGATGATCGGCTTGCAGACCTTGGCGAACACGTCGATCGCGGGCACTACGGCGCGGGCGATCTGTTCGGTGCGCTGCATGGCGATGCGCTTCGGCACCATTTCGGAGATGACTATCGAGCAGTACGAGATGATCAGCGTCAGCACGATGGTGGTCAGCGGTGCGGCGATGTTCGCCGGCACGCCCCAGCTTTTCACGACGGGCACGATGAACGGCGAAATCGACGATTCGCCGAACGATGCGGACAGGAAGCCGGAGAGCGTCACGCCGATCTGCACGGTGGACAGGAACTTGTTGGGGTCGCGTGCGATTGCCGCCACACGTGCGCCACGGGCGTCCTCCTGTTCCATCTGATCGATCTGGGATCCGCGCAGGGAGACCAAGGCCAATTCGGTGCCGGAGAAGATGGATCCGAGCACGAGGAATATGAAGATCAGAAGGATGTTTAAACCAAGTGACATGGACTCTACTGTAGGGGGGTGGCACGTCAATTGTCGCAGCGAATCATTCTCAGTAAGAAAGGTGCGAGCCTGCCCACGCCCGAAACGAACATCAAAATCGGCAAAGTCCCGAGATGCCGCCCTTTATGGTTTTGTGCGCTTGTGCGCAAATGTGAGAAATCCTCGCACCTTTCTTATTGAGAACCGTTCGTTGCGACTTGCCGGCCGGTCACTTGCATCCGCAGGACTGCCTAGTGACGAGCTCGGCGGTGTTCTGCTTGATGGCGGTCAGTTGCGGCCACGCATACAGGGATTCGACGGTGCCGTCGAAGGTGATGACGGCGATGTCTTCGGGGATGCGCAGGCCGCGTTCGTGAATCGCGCGCAGAACTCCGAGTGCTTCAAGGTCCGACGCCGCGAAGATCGCGTCTGGCGGGTTGTCGCTTTCCAGCAGCGCTGCGGTGGCTTCGTGGCCGCCTTCTCGTGTGAACCGTGACCGGCGGATAGGCCCAGTGGGTAGCCCGGCCTGCCGGAACGTCTGGTTCCAGCCCTGCACTCGCCAGTCGGGGGAATTGGGGTCGCCGCCGTAGATCATGGCCGTGTTCGTGCGGCCGTGCTCGATCAGGTGCTGCACCGCAAGACCCACGGCCGCGCGGAAATCGGTGGATACGCATTTCATGTTGGGCACCGGATCGGGGTGGTCCATGAGGATGATGCGCTGGCTTTGGCCGGACAGCGCGCCGAGCTCGGCATCGGTCTGCGCGGAGGAGACGAACATCGCGTCGACGTTGCGCTCGACGAGTTCGTTGATACGGCGGCGCTCGCCTTGCGGGCCGCCTCGCGACAGGTTGATGATCAGTGCCCGTTCGCGTCTGGATGCAGCGGCTTCGAGCTGGTCGGTGAATTCGGCGAAGTATGGGTTTGAGAAGTCGGGCACGATGACGCCGAGTGTGTGCGTGGTGCCGGTCTTGAGGGCTCGGGCGACGGAGTTGGGGTGGTAGTCGAGCCGCTGCGCCGCGTCGAACACCCGCTGCGCGGTGTCCGGTGAGATTTTTTTGGGGACTGCCGTTGAGCACGTAGCTGACGACGGCGGTGGAGACGCCTGCGGGACGCGCCACGTCGAAACGGGTGGCGCGTTGCCGTTGCGGATGCGGCATCTCGAATGCGTCACGCTGTGCGGGGTGCGTCACTGTGTGCGCCCTTGCAGCGTGACGCAAATTGTATAACCATTGGAAAATAAGGGTTTTACTGACGCGTCACTGTGTGCGGGGCCGCACAGCGTGACGCTACCCGCACACAGTGACGCGAAATGCGGCGATAAGTCACGCTCCCGTCAGAAGCTCAGTACCTCGACCTTGCCGGTGGACAGCTGGTAGCGGGCGCCTACGATCATCAGTCGATCGTGCGCCAGCGCGTCCTGAATGATTTCGCTGCGCGTGACCAGCTCTTCGATGGTACGCGCCACATGTACGCGTTCGAAGTCCTCGCTCGTATCCAACTCGGCCTCCCACGCCTGCCATACTGACATGCCGACCGAGCGCAGCACAATCGAATCCGAGCTGGCGATGCGCTCATCCAATTCGGCCATCGCATCAGCGGACTCCAACGAGCTCTCCGGGTCGCTCGTGCTGTCGGCGATCAGCGCGTCAAGTTGTTCGGCGCCCAGCGCCACCGCCCCGCAGCCTTCATGACCCATGACCATGAGCAGGCTGACGTGCAGATGATCCACGGCATATTCCAGCGATGCCAATACCGCGTCGTCGATGATCTGCCCGGCCGTGCGGATCGTGAACAGGTCCCCGAGCCCCGCGTCGAAGATGATTTCCGGCGGAACGCGCGAATCGGAGCATGACAATACCGCCGCGTCGGGGTTCTGCCGGTCGATCAGTGATTCGCGTGTCTGCATGTCCTGCCACGGGTGCTCGCTGTGCCCTTCGGCGAATCGCCGGTTTCCCGCCAGCATGCGGCTAAGCGTCGAGTTCGCGGTGGATTCCTGATCCGGGTCTTCCTCTGCCATGACATCTCCGTTCCGAGTCTCAGGTTCGCGTCGGGTCGGCGTGTATGTGCCTGTATGTGTGAGCATAGCGGAAACCTGTTTGATAAGTATGAAATATCCAAGGAACGTTCATCACCTCTGCTCATAGCGAAACCGCGGATCGGGCGCGGCTGTTTTTACCGGTTTGTGAGCGCAAACTGTGATGATTGTCATGAAGAAACCCTCGTGCGTCCGTATCGGCGAAAGCCGCTTGACGTTACGATGGGGAGACGCAATGACCGGATTGCGCGGAAAGGAACGATGATGACACTGCTTCAGCATGAACTCACTGATTTTACGGTGCAGGCTTTTCAGAACAACGAATTCCATGAGGTGACCAAGGCGGACGTGCTCGGTCACTGGTCGGTGTTCTTCTTCTACCCGGCGGACTTCACGTTCGTGTGCCCGACCGAGCTGGAGGATCTCGCTGCCAAGTACGAGGACTTCAAGAAGATCGGCTGCGAGATCTACTCGGTCTCCTGCGACACCCACTTCGTGCACAAGGCTTGGCACGACGCCAACGAAAAGATCGCGAAGATCCAGTACCCGATGCTTGCCGACCCCACCGCACTGCTCGCGAAGGACCTCGACACCTACAACGAGGCCGACGGCGTGGCCGAGCGCGGTGACTTCATCGTGAACCCGGAGGGCAAGGTCGTGGCCTACGAGGTCATCTCCTCCAACGTCGGCCGTAACGCCGACGAGCTGCTGCGCCGCGTGCAGGCCTCGCAGTTCGTCTACGAGCACGGCGACCAGGTGTGCCCGGCCAAGTGGACCCCCGGCGAGGAGACCATCGAGCCGAGCCTCGACCTCGTCGGTCTCCTCTGATTTCCCGCCTCACTGACGGGCTGAGTTGTCAAGCAAACAGCAGAGCTGTTTGTAGGCGAAGGCGAGCCGACAGGCAAGCACAACAGGCTGCGGCTGGAGGCCGTCCCTGATTGCAGGGGCTGGAGGGCTGTCGGTAGCGGTCAGAGTTGGCTGGAGATCGCCAACTCTCTCGCTCCCGCTGGCGGGTAGCGATGTAAGGCGAGTGGCCTCTCCGCCCCCGCTGGCGGGGGGCTGGCGGCGACAGCCGACTGGGGGTGGGCGCGGTGATAGGCGAACTACCCCACCCGCTTCGCGGGAGCCCCGCCGGCAGGGGCATATGCATATGTAAGGAGTTCCATATCATGACCCAGATCAACCGAAGCGATCTGTATGACGTTGTTGTCATCGGTGGCGGCCCTGCGGGACTCACCGCCGGCCTGTATCTCGCTCGCGCCCGCTATCGCGTGCTGATTCTCGAAAAGGATGATTTCGGCGGGCAGATCACCATCACCGACGAAGTCGTCAACTACCCGGGCGTCGGCCGTACGTCCGGTCGTGCGCTCACGCAGACCATGCGCAACCAGGCCAAGGATTTCGGCGCGGAATTCCTCTCAGCCGAGGCTACCGGCCTTGACGTGAACGGTGACATCAAGACCGTGCACACGTCACGCGGCGACCTGAAGACGTTCGGCATCCTGATTTCCACCGGTGCAAGCCCGCGCAAGCTTGGTTTCGCCGGCGAGGCCGAGTACGCTGGCCGCGGCGTGGCCTACTGCGCCACATGCGACGGCGAATTCTTCACCGGCAGGGAGGTGCTGGTCGTCGGCGGCGGTTTCGCCGCGGCAGAGGAATCCGTGTTCCTGACCAAATACGCCTCCAAAGTCACGGTGCTCGTCCGCGAACCGGACTTCACCTGCGACGCGGCGGTGGCTGCCGAAGCCAAGAACAACCCGAAAATCGACGTGCGCTACAACGTCGAGCTCAAAGGCGTCACCGCCGGCCAGGGCGGGCTGCGCGAGGCGACGATCCTCGACCGCCGAACCGGTGAGACGGAATCGTGGAAGCCATCCGACGACGGCACGTTTGGTGTCTTCGTGTTCGCCGGATACGTGCCGGCCACCGAGCTCGTGCGCGGTGTCGTCGAACTGGACGACCACGGCTACGTGGTCACGCGCGGATACCTCGAGACCTCGGTGCCGGGCGTGTACGCGGCCGGTGACCTGCGCGTCAAGAACCTGCGTCAGGTCGTCACCGCCACCGCCGACGGTGCCATCGCCGCAGTGGAACTGGAGCGGTACGCCAAGCAGATGAGCGAGAAAACCGGTCTTGTGCCGCCTCGCCCGACCGCATCCGCATATGAGCAGGCCGAAGCGCAGACCGCGGCTGCCGCCAACAGTGCTGCCACTGCCGGCACCACGCCCGCCCCGGCTCCGGCCAAGCGCAGCGCCGATACCGCCGCCGCGACGGCCGCCGCCAAAAAGCCCGGCGAGCTCTTCTCCGCCGCCATCAAGCAGCAGCTCGGCGTGGTCTTTGGCCGTATGACCCGCCCGGTCACGCTCGTCCTCGAACTGGACGATACGCCATTGTCGACGGAGTTGCAGGGATTCATCGGCGAGATGGTGGCGCTGTCGAACGGCAAACTGAATTCGGTCGCGGTCGATGCGGCGGGCGTGATCACCGCGGTGGACGGTTCCAGCGCGCCAACGTCGTTGACGGTCGGCGAGCCGTTGGCCGTCACCTTGCCGGATGGCGCCAAACTGCCGGTATATGGTTCGCTGGATGATTCCGGTCGCGCGCAGTTCGACGTAGCAGAGGTGCTGCCGTCTGCGCGGCCGGTCGTGCGCATGTGCGTGCCGGCCGAGAATTCCGACGCCGGTACGTTGCTGTTCACCGGCTTGGCCTTCCACGGTGTACCGTCCGGTCACGAGTTCAATTCGTTCGTGCTCGGCCTGTACAACGCCGCGGGTCCGGGCCAGCCTCTGGACGATGACCTCAAGGCTCGCGCCGAGGCCATTGACACGCCGATCGACGTGATGATCCTCGTCTCGCTCACCTGCACGATGTGTCCGGAAACCGTACTGGCCGCGCAGCGCATCGCGTCGCTGAACCCGAACGTGCGTGCCGAAGCTTACGACGTCGCGCACTTCCCCGAGCTCAAGGACCAGTATGGCGCGATGAGCGTTCCCTGCATCGTCATCAACCATCCCGGCGGCGAGCAGAAGGTCGAATTCGGCAAGAAGAGTGTCCCGCAGATGTTGACATTGCTCGGCGCATAGCGGGCGCTGTCCTTTCATCCCCTTTCAATAATTCTTACATGTTAGAATACTCCGTTAACATGTTGGAACTCCGTTGACCGTGGCCGGCGGACATGGTGCTTTCGACGCGCCACACGGCATCAATAAGGGGGCCCGCTAGGCGCAGGCCCCCGGATCAGTCAACTATGAGAGTCTATTGTCGCGGATGTGGGCAGTTACCTCGTTCTTGGCCGAATACTGTCCGGGGCGATTCAGGAAAGTGATTTGCTTTCAGTATTTGAAGCCCTCCGCCTTGCGTTACGGTTCAGGCCCCGATGGATCTCTTGCCCTCGCCGTTCCTGCCGCCGAGATACTTGACCAGGCTGATGCTGATCAGAGCCAGGGCGAACAGGCCGGTGAGCACCGGAATCAGCGCGGCGTAGCGATGGGCCTGATCGGGCGTGTGCGTGACCACGAACGAGGCCAGCTGGTTGCCGGACAGGCCGGCGAACGCCCAGGCGCTCAGCGCGAGACCGTGCGTGGTGGAGACGGTCTTGGTGCCGAAGTGCTGGTCGAGCAGCACCGGCAGCGTCGAGAAACCGCCGCCGTAGCCAGCGTTGATGAGGAACAGCATGGCCAGCACGGCCCACAACAGCGCATTGTTGATGCTGTTGGTGAAGATCTGCAGCAGGCATACCGCGATCGACATGATGAAGATCACCTGATAAACGGTTTCGCGGCGCTTCAGGTGGTCGGAGAGCGTGGAGAAGCCCACGCGGCCGGCCGTGTTGAACACGGAGTCCACGGCGAGCACCAGGCCGATGATGCCGGCGATGGCAGCGGCGAACTTGGCGGGGCTCAGGCCGGCATACTGCGGGAAGGCCTTGAGCACATCGTGCAGGATGTCCTTCTCCTGGCTGATAAGCGCCAGGCCGCAGGTGATATTGATGTAGAAGGCGATCCAGATGCCCCAAAACACGGGCTTCTTGAGAATCTCCGCGCGGCTTACATGCGAGGTCGCGGGATCATACACCCAGCCGGTCGGGCGCTTGATGAGCAGGAAACCGAAGAACATCATCACCGCATAAATCACGGCGAGGATGAAGAACATGTTGACCAGTCCCACCGTGCCGATCAGGTACTCCATCAACGGGCTGGCGATGGCCTTGGCCAGGCCGAAGCCGGCGACGGCGATGCCGGTGGCGAGGCCCTTGTTATCGGAGAACCAGAGCATCAGGTTCTTGACCGGGGTCAGGTAGCCGACGCCCAGGCCGATGCCCATGATCGCGCCGTAGCAGATGAACACACCCGGCAGGAAGTTCAGAGCGACGCTCACGCCCGTGCCGGCGAAGCCGACCACGAAGCAGACCATGGAGACGAGTGCGGATTTCTTGATGTTCTTCTCCACCATGGGGCCGGCGAATGCGGCTGACATGCCGAGGAAGAAGATGGCGAGCGAGAAGCCCCATTCCACGGAGGCCGGGCTGGCGTTGAGCCTGTCGGCGATGAGCTGCTTGAACACGCTCCAGCAGTAGACGGTACCGATTGGGATATGAATCAGCAGTGCGGGGATGATTGCGCTGGTCCAACGATTCTCGGTAAACCTTGCCATTCGGTAGGATCCTTTCGTAACTGGCTGTACGATGACCTGCCGGCCTGAACAAGAGCCGCATCGCTCACTCAAGGCACATCATGCAGGACTGTTCGTGAACATGCGAACAATTCACTGAACATCGTTGGTGTGCATTCTATCAGCGTTCCAGCTCTTGTCGACGCCGACAGCGCTACTATAACGCCACTTCGCTGGTGGGATTGCCGATGATTGCGGTCTTGATCCGTGAACTTATTCACATCGGAAATGATTATGAAATCGTATCAATGTGATTGATAGGGGGGGGTAACGCGAAAGCCCCACCCGTGTAGGGCAGGGCTTTCGCGATATGTGCTGATATAAAACGGAGCCTCCGCTCGTCGCGGAGGCTCCGTGCTGCGGTGAACTTTGCGCGCGCAAAGCTATTGCGCAAAGCCCACCGCTACGTTCTGGCCTTGAAAAGCCCACCGGGCTTTCCAAGCGGTGTTGGCCGCGCATGCGGCCCAACACCGGCCAAAACGTCAGCCCGTGTTCTGCAGGCCGGCGGCGACACCGGAGACGGTGCACAGGATCAGATAGATGAATCCCGCCTGCTGGCTCTTGCTGAGCTCTTCCTTGTCCACCTTCTTGCGCAGCGAACGCAACGCAAGCACCTGAGTGACGGACAGCGCGTCCACGTAAGGGGAGCGGATGCGGATGGCCTGACCGAGCACGTGACGGTGCTGCAGCGGCCATTCGTCGTTGACGATCTTGAGCACCCACTTGGTGGTGAGCTTCATCTCGTCGAGCACCTTCTTCGACAGGTTCTCGTCATCGCCGAGCGCCAAGTACATCTTGGCGATGCGCTCATCGGTCTTGGCCAGCGACATCTCGATGTTGTCGATGAACGTGGAGAACAGCGGCCACTCCTCGTACGCCTCGCGCAGCGTGTCAAGGTCGCCGAACTTCTCGCAGGCCGAACCAAGGCCATACCATGCGGCGAGGTTGATGCGCGCCTGAGCCCAGGAGAACACCCACGGAATCGTGCGCAGGTCGTCGAGCGACTTCGCGCCCAAACCACGCTTGGCCGGGCGGGAGCCGATTGGCAGCAGGCCGACCTCGGTAAGCGGCGTGACGATCGAGAACCACGGGGCGAAGTCCGGCGTGTTCAGCAGGTCGAGGAAGCGCTCATGCGAGGCGTTGTCCAGAACCTCGGTCATCTGGGCGTACTTCTCGGTCATCTCCGTGTTCGTCTTCTCGACGCTCGGAGCGGACTGCAGCAGCGTCGCGGCGGCGACGGATTCCAGATGGCGGATGGCCAGCACCGGGTTGCCGTAGCGGGCGAAAATGACCTCGCCCTGCTCGGTGAGTTTGAAGCGGCAGTTGACGGAGCCCTTCGGCTGGGCGAGCACCGCGCGGTTGGCGGGGCCACCGCCTCGACCGACGGCGCCACCACGGCCGTGGAACAGCGTCAGGTCGATGTCATGCTTTGCGGCCCAAGCGACGATGCGCGATTCGGCGGAATGCAGCGCCAGCGTAGCGGTGGTCGGGCCGGCGTCCTTGGACGAATCCGAGTAGCCGAGCATGACCTCCATCTTGTTGCCGGTGGCCTTCAGACGAGCCTGCACCTCGGGAATCTTGACGATCTCTTCCAGCACGTTCACGCAGTTCTGCAAGTCCTCAAGCTGCTCGAACAGCGGGATGACGTCGATGACCGGCACATCCTCCGGGTGCGAAAACGACAGACGGTTCAGCTCGTACACGTCGCGCACGTTCTGGGCGCTCTTCGTGAACGAGATGATGTAGCGGCGGGCGGCCTTGATGCCGTTGCGCTTCTGGATGGCACCGAGGGCGCGGAAGGTGTCGAGCACCTCGTGCGTCATCGGCTGCAGTTCGCCGCGCTCGCCGTGCAGGCCGTGCTCGCGGATGTCCTCCAGCGCGCGGGCGTGCACCACGGAGTGCTGACGGAACTCCATCTCGACCATGTGGAAGCCGAAGGTTTGCGCCTGCCAGATCAGATCCTGCAGCGGGCCATACGCCGAACGCTTGGCGCCGGCTTCGGCCAGGGAACGCTGCACGACCTGCAGGTCGGCGATGAAATCGTCGCAGCTGTGGTACATGAGGTCGGCGTCGCGCTCGATGGTGTAGCGCAGGCGATCGGCCATCACCAGCATGACGGCGCGGTGCAGCTCCTTGGTGGAGATCAGTGCGGCCTTGTCGGTCAGGCGCTCGCTCATCTCCTTCTGGTGGCTCCACAGGCTCTTCAGCTCGGCGCTGGCCGGGGTCGTCTCGGACTCCATGGTCAGGTTGCGGCCGACCGTGCGGGTGGCCTCCTCAAGGGCGCCGATCACATGGTCGCTGAACTTGCGGGCGACCTGACGGCTGACCTTGGCGGTGACGTTCGGGTTGCCGTCGCGGTCGGAGCCGATCCAGCTTCCCGGATGGAAGAACGCCGGGCACTGCGGCTGGTCGAGACCGGCCTTGTCGCCCAGCAGCCAGTCGTTGAAACGGTGGTAGACCTTGGGAATCGTGGTGAACAGCGTGTTGTCGAAGATGTCGAGGATGGTATCGGCCTCCTCGACCGGCGTCGGCTTCTTCAGCGCGATCGGGGACGTGCGGAACAGCGCGTCGATCTCGTTGTAGAGACGGCGGACGTTCTCCTTCTTGTCGGAGCCGCCGAGGCGCTTGTTCTCTTCCAGCAGCTCCGCGATGCGGCGGATCTTGCCTTCGACTGCCTTGCGGCGCGCTTCGGTCGGATGCGCCGTGAACACCGGGTGGAATTCGAGCTTCTCCAGCAACGCCTTGGCTTTGGCCGGCCCCATTTCGGTCAGCAGCTGATGGTAGGCGGTGGTCAGTTCGTTCACCGGGTCAACGGCTTCGTCGTCTTCCACCTGGTTCTCGCGCTGGTGCAGCACGGAAACGCGGTAGTTCTCCTCACTCAGGTTGGCGAGGTGGAAATATGTGGCGAATGCGCGGGCGAGCAGCTGGGCGTCGTGCAGATTCATCGCATCGATGGTGGCGACGGCCTTTGCCAGACCATCCTCATCGGGGTGCGGATCCGCCGTCGCTCCGGCGAAATGCTCGGCGCTTGCCTTCACCGCGTAGTTGCGCACGGTGTCGAACGTCGCCAGCAGCTGCGGGTCATATTCGCCCAGTACGTCGCGCAGAATGCGCAGGCACAGGCTCATGTCGTTGCTGAGCGACTCAGGCAGCTCCCGCTCTTCGGGGCCCTTGGTCCCGGTGCCGGTCGACACGATGGTCGCGTCGGCGGGCGTGATCTGTTGATCGGTATCGGTCATTCATAACCTCCTTTGTCTTTTGGGTCCGGTTGCTCGGTCAGTCGGTCCTCCGCGGCTCCTCCGCGGTTGTGTTGGCCGTCAGTTGCGAGCCCACAGCCGGTTGCGCCAAAAGCTGTGTGCCCATTCTATTGCCCTGAAATCGCAAGTTGTATTACGAAGTCCAATTTTTCTCTGAAGGATTACTGGTAAACATGCAACCTTCACCATATCTTCACGCTGTTGGATGGCCCGGGAATGTCGTCCTGAATATCCTCGTCGCCGAATCGTTCATAATCTTGTCGAAGGTAGTCCATCATGCGAACGCCGGTTTCGGTCATACCCCATGAGTTCACGGCGCGGAGTAAGAATGACTACTGTAACCATCTTGAAAACACGCCCGAGCACACCCATAGGGCGGCAAAAACAACGGCATGATACGGATAGAGAAGAACATGCAACAGCACAAGAACGGCGACGCGCCCCATCAGGACGCGGCGACGGCGGTGAGTCATTTCCACACCCACTCCGTTCCCCTTGACATGGAAGACATTCGACGCGACTGGGACAAGCCGATCTCCGAGGCCGGCCTCGCCGCCAAGACCAGCGTCGTCGTGCGCGTCGGCGCACTGGACCTGGGTGCTGGAACCGGAAGCTTCCGCGTGCGCGAGATGATGCACCGCATCGCGTACCCCCTGGGCGTGCACGTGCGCGCCGACGTGAACCTGACGGACATCGAGGCCACCTGCACCGATGACGCCAACCGCATCACCGAGGTCATCGACCTGCCCACCACCGGCGTCAACACCGAGCGCATCTGGCTGCTGGAGCATTACACCGACTGGTTCAGCGTGAACCTCGGACTCGATTCCATGTATCATCGCGCGGGCGACGTGTCCGAAGGTGTGGTGCAGAACCTTGAGCAAAGCGACATGTCCGAGGTCTCCGCGCAGCTGGCCAAGAAACTGCGCGCCGAGAAGAAGGCACAGAAGGAGCTCAGCGGCGAGGCCTCCGACGACCCGGTGCTCGACGCCCTGGAGGCGGCCGAGGTCACCGTGCCCGTCTCCATGGTCCGCGCGGCCGCGGCCGACATCGCCGCGGAAGGTTCGACGGACGACGAGCTGCGCTCCGAATCCGAGGCCGCCCTGAAAGAGGATCGCGAGGCCAAGCTGCTGCATGACCGGTTGATGCAGCAGCGCTCCGGAAAGCATGATTTCGTGGAGACGCCGGATCTTGACGCGGCCGCCGCGGCGGCGGGTGGCGCAGGCGCGGACGCAGGCGCAAGCGCCAGCAGTGCGGAAGACCAGAATCTGAACGAATTCGGGACATCGATGTCGGCGGAGGCGCTGCTGGGCGCGAAACGCCGGAAAACCCGCGCCCACAAGCCGCTGACCGGCGAGTACGCCGAGCATTTCGACCACGTGGGCCGTTCCGCGGGCGAAGGGCGCAAGCCCATCACTGTGCGGCAGGCGCATGAGCGGCTCGACCTGATCGAGAGCCGTAAGCCGCTCTATTCCCCGGCGTTCGCCGGCTTCGCCTCCGCAGTCGCCTGCGCATCCTTCGTGTTCCTGCTCGGCGGCGGCCCCTACGACATGATCGGCGCGTTCGTCGGCGCCGGACTGGGCCACTGGCTGCGCCGCAAACTGTTCGCCCGCCATCTCAACCAGTTCTTCGTGACGTTCGTGTGCGTGGCCCTGGCTGCGCTCGCCTGCACGGGCACTCTGCGCCTGATCGGCCTGCTCGACCCGATCGCGCTGACGCATGACACCGCGTACATCGGCGCGATGCTGTTCGTCATCCCTGGCTTCCCGCTGATAACGGGCGGCCTCGATATGGCGAAGATCGACTTCCCGTCCGGCATCCAACGAGTGGCATACGTGCTGTGCATCATCCTGATGGCCACGCTGGCAGGCTGGGGAGTGGCCATGATCGTGCATCTGAACCCGACCGGGTTCGAGCCGCTGGGGCTTAATCCGTGGGTGAACACGGGGCTGCGGGCCGTCACTGCCTTCCTCGGCGTGTGGGGCTTCTCGATCATGTTCAATTCGCCGCAGCGCATGTGCCTGGTCGCCGCCACCATCGGCATGATCACTGACACGCTGCGACTGACGCTGGTCGATTTCGGGGTGCCGGCCGAGGCCGGGGCGTTCATCGGCGCGCTGCTGGCCGGTCTGCTCGCTGCCGGATGGCGCACCGCCGTGCACAACGGCCTGCTGCCGCCGCATCTGGGCTATCCGCGCATCTGCCTGACCGTGCCGTCCATCGTCATCATGGTGCCCGGTCTGTATATGTACCGGGCGATGTTCTACCTCGGACAGTTCGATACGCTGCATGCGCTGGACTGGGCGTTCCGAGCGTTCATGGTGATTATCTGCCTGCCGATAGGTTTGGTGATGGCCCGCGTGATCACCGATAAGTCATGGCGGTATGACGTCTGACGCCTTGCCTGCGCAGCGGACGGTTCCCGATGGGATTCGTGTGAGGAATCCTCATGCGTTCCTTGTCGGGAATCATTCACCGTGCAAAGAGGAGTACGTCCAACGGCCTGCGAGCATGGTCGCCGCCACCGGCATCGCCCGCATCTCCTCCGGCGTGGAGACAGCATACGGGTCGCGGTCCAAGAGCACCAGGTCGGCTGGATCTCCGGGTTCAGGGCGGTCGCGGCCGACGGCTGTGGAAGCCGCCAGCGCGGTGCGCGCATCCAGGCATTGCTCCGGCTGGAACGGTTCGCGGTCTGAGCTTTCCGTGCCGAACACAGCGGCCGATATCGCCATCCACGGGTCGAGCGGCGCAACCGGCGCATCCGACCCCATGCGCAGCCTGACTCCGGCATCGTGCAGTGCCTTGAATGCGTAAGGGATTCCACCCGGATTCGCCCAGAACCGCGTGATGACATCGCGATCGTCCATGGCGTGCTGTGGCTGGATGCTGGCGGTCAGCCCGAGCTTCGCGAATCGGGGAATATCCGCCGGCTTCAGCATCTGGGCGTGCTCGATGGAACCGTGGGCGTGTGTGCTTGCCGCCGCGTTGGGCACGATGGTGTTCGCCTCATCGCCGATGGCATGGCACGCGATGGCGAACCCATGGCATGTCGCCACGTGGAAATACGTCTCGATCTGGTCGGGTGCGTAACTGAGCGTGCCGTAAAAGTCGGGGAATATATCGGAATACGGCATCGAGCAGAACGCCGAACGGGTGTTCAGCGAGCCGTCCGAGATCATCTTCATCGCGCCGACATGGCCCAGTCCATCGCTGCCGGGCAGCTCGACGCCCGTCTTCCAGCCGGCTTCAATCGCATCCTCCAGCCGTTCGGGATACACGCCCGTCTCCACGCGCAATCCTCGGATGCCATGGGTGAATGAGCCATCCCAATCGATGCCTGTCCAAGCGGAATCGTTAGCGTCGCGCGGGCGGGGAGACGCCGCGGAGAACCGGCGGGTCCACGTGTCGACGTTTTCCGCCATCTCATAGTCGCGGATGCCGACCACGCCTTTGCGGGCGGCATCCGCCTCGGCCTTGCGAATCAGTTCGAGCGTCTCCTCCGCCGCTCCGGGCGCATTGTCGAGCTTGCAGTAGGCGTCGAACCATTCGAGCTCGCCCACAAGACCGGACTCCCTCACGGTCAGGCCCAGTCGCCGCGCCGCCGCGGAATTGACCCAGCCGCAATGCATGTCGGCGCTGGCAGTGCGACCGGTTGGTCCCCGGACGCCGCGTCGATGGCGGCCAGCGTCGGCTGCTCGTCACGAGACCACAGCGAATGGCGGAACCGCATACCCACCACGAAGACGTCGGGATCCAAGCCCTCGGGGCTGTTTCGCCGTGCTTCGAGATGGTTGCGGAGCATGGACATCGCCTCGCTCGCACTGCGCGCGCCGATCAGGTCAAGCCGGCCGAAGGTCTGGGCCCATTGCGTGAAATGCGTGTGGCAATCCCATAATCCGGGGATGGCCCAGCGGCCGTCAGCATCGATGATGGGTGCTGTGCCGCCGGTTGCCGTCGCCGAGATCCGGGAGCCGGCGGGCGTGATTGCCGCAATCGCGCCGCCCTTGATCGCGATGTCTACGCGGCGGGCGCTGCCCGGGAACCGCGCGTTGGTGATTATCGTCATAATTGTCTGTACCTGCCATCCCGCATCAGATCAGAAGGTCATGGGCGCATGTGGCAGAAACATCGTACATATCCGTTCGCGCCTCGGTTGCTTGGCCAGTTACACCAATCCCCTTCGCCGTACCCCCTAATTGTGTGGCGTCACCTTCGACGTCACGTTTAAATCGTCTTTCCAGTGTACATGCAAGTCTTCTGTGAACAGAATCCGCCGGTGTGTACAGTCGTGCGAAAGAAGGCGGCTGGCGATTTCCTCATGCGCGGTCTCCGCCGAGCCGAGGCGAGTTATCCACCGCGTTGCGCACATTCATCCACATTTGTCCACATTTTTTGAGGCGCGGTAGACGGGGAGCTGCCCGGTTCCCTACACTCGGCTCCACGGCAATATTCGAGTCACAAAGGAGCGGCCGACCATGGGCGGATCAATCGCACTGGTGCAATTGACGGAGTTGAAGCACCAGCGTATGAAGCAGTGCGCTGAATTCCGGCAGCGCAGCAGGTGGCAGCCGCCATACGCCTTGACCACGGCCTTGGAGCTTCAGGCGATTGAAATACCGCGCCTGCCAAAAGGACGCGCCATGTTGAACGGTATTACAGTTGTCGTCCCGAGTGCCAATGAAAGGCGCAATCTCGTCGGCATAAACGAAGTGACATGGTCCTTCCCTGTTGATGTCGTCATGGTCGAGCAATGCTTGTGCGTGTCTCCGGCCTGCACATGGGCGATGTTCGCCGGATGGCTGAATCTCGAAGAGCTGATCGTACTGGCGGAGTCAATGATGCGCCGGGATGGGCGTCTGCGCAGGACAACCATTGAGGAGTTGACGGCGTATCTGGATTCGGCGCGGGAATTCACGGAAGCGGTCTTTGAAGAGACGGGCCGCCGGCCGAATATGTTTCGCGGATACGCCAATTGCCGGCGTGCGTTGCGTGTGATTCAGGAGGGGACGGATTCGTCGATGGAAACGCGCACCCGACTTGTTCCCCTCAAATACGGGATAGACGCGCCCTGCGTCAATTACAAGATTGGAGTGAAGCGTCTGAACCGGGTCGTATATCTTGACCTCGCTTACCCGGAATACAAGATCTGCATTGAGTTCGACGGAGGGCATCACGCCGGTCAATGGCTGGAAGATGCACGCCGGCGGCAGGCAATCGAAGACGAGAAGTGGCGGTATATCCAAGTCACCAAGCTTGACCTCGGTGATGAATGGAGTGAGGAAGCTTTGGCCAGACGGATCGCGGATAAGATCCAGGAGGTCACTGGAATTCCCGTGCCCGTCACTGCGCGGAAGACCATCCAACAGGTGTGCGATGCCAGAGCGATGAGACGCAAGCCACTGTACGAGCGGATAGGATTTGAACCATTGCTGCCGCGAGTCCCGAACGCCAATGCCGATTTTCCTGACGCGGATGACCTTGACGGTATCGCGTGATCGAAGGCAGGGGTGCGGCATCGCACGATTGCGCTGATGTGATTGCGTTGGAAAGAGAAGCGGAGGGCTGTAGCTGGCTGCGCCTTGGCCGGATGGCGTCCTCTGTGACGCTATCTGCGTCTCAAGGGGTTGATTGGGCGTCCTCTGGGCATCTATCTGCGTTTCAGGGGGTTGCCGAAACGCGATACCCGGAGTATTGCCGGTGAAATGCCATTGGGGTCATGCGGTTTGAGGTGCGTTTATACTTTGGCACCAACCCCTCGAAACGTAGATAGATATTCGGCGCGGTCCAAATCAACCCCTCGAAACGCAGATAGCCTTATCTCGGCGAGTTCGACGGGTCGGGGCAGGGGCGTGCAGACGGCTTTCTGTCCCGAAGGGCGACACCGTTATGGGAAGGCCCCTTCGTCGCGTGCCTCGGGGCGGCGTGACGAAGGGGCCTGATGCAATCGTTGCGTTCGACTGCCGGAAAATCAGTACTTCATGCCCATGGCCTCGCGCACCTGGTCAAGGGTCTCCTCGGCGATGGCGTTGGCGCGGGTGTTGCCGTCGTGCAGGATGTCGCGGATGGAGTCCATGTCCTTGGCGAGCTCTGCGCGGCGCTCGCGATGCGGGGCGAGGAACTCGTTCACGGACTCAATCACGTACGCCTTGAGCGCGCCGGCGCCCGCATCGCCGATTTCGGCGGCAATGTCCTTCGGGTCGCGGCCGGTCACCAGTCCGGCGGTGGTCAGCAGCGCGGACACCTGCGGGCGGGCGATGGGGTCGAAGGTGATCTTGCGCTCGGAATCGGTCGGGCTCTTCTTGATGAGCTTGGCGGTCTCCTCGGCGGTGGCGCCCAGCATGATGGAGTTGCCGTACGACTTGCTCATCTTGCGACCGTCGAGGCCCGGTATCTCCGGTGCGTCGGAAAGGATCGCGGCGGGCTCGGGGAACACCGGGTTCTTCTTGGCGTAGCGCTCGTTGAAGCGGCGGGCGATGGTGCGGGTGATCTCCACGTGCGGCAGGTTGTCCTTGCCGATCGGCACGACATTGGCCTTGCAGAAGAGGATGTCGCACGCCTGATGCACGGGGTAGGTGAGCAGCAGGCCGGTCAGCGCGTGGCCGGAGGCCTCCATCTCGGACTTCACGGTGGGGTTGCGGTGCAGCTCGGCCTCGGTGACGAGGGAGAGGAACGGCAGCAGCAGCTGGTTCTCGGCCGGCACGGCGGAGTGGGTGAACATCATGGTCTTGGTCGGGTCGATGCCGGCGGCCATGTAGTCGAGCACGAGGTTCAGCACGTTGTCCTGGATGTGCTCAGTGGTGTCGCGGTCGGTGATGACCTGGTAGTCGGCGATGATGATGTTGGTGTTCACGCCGCGGTTCTGCATGGCCACGCGCTCCTTGATGGAGCCGAAGTAGTGGCCGAGGTGCAGGCGGCCGGTCGGGCGGTCGCCGGTGAGCATCGTGAACTTGCCCGGCTCGGCCTCAAGTTTGGCGAGCGTGGCGTCCGAACGCTTCTTCGCGGCCAGGAAGCTGGCGCTCATTTCGTTGCCCGCTGCGGTCAGTTGCTGCTGTTCTTGGTCCGTCATAAGTCGCCCTTTGCTTGCTTCAAAACGCCGAAAATATCGCTTTTATCGTAAAAGTTCAAGCAGACAACCATTTCTCTCATAACAAGTGGTACTCTCTTATGTGATGAATTGATAGTTACATTTACATGCCAGGGGGTCACATGGGCCGCGGACGTCAGAAAGCAAAACAGCAGAAAATAGCCCGGAAGCTCAAGTACCTGACCACCGATACCGATTACGATGAGCTCGCCAAGGAGCTGAGCACGCAGGAGCCGGGCGAGGGGTCGCCCGATCCGTTTGCCGATATCGAGGCTTCGTATTCTCATGATGCGAACGCCGCCGTGGACAATACGCAGGGATCCGTCGCTGAGGATGACCTTGACGAGTACGCCAAGTGGGCTGCCGAGGCTGCGGCGAAGGCGACCAGTGGCGAAATGCCGGCCGTGAAGGCGCCTGAATCTCAGGCTCCGAAGCCCAAGCCGATGCCGCGCAAGCCGATTCCCATGCCCATGCCGGCCGCGCTCAAGCCCAAGAAGGCATGATTTTCGGATTTCGTCGCTGCTGGCCCGGTGGTAGGGCCGCATTGACGCGATTTCGTATGTCATGATGACGATTCACGTTGCGATATGCGATGACAGCGATGTCGACGCCCAGTACGTGCGCTCGCTGACCGCATCATGGGCGGCCGCTCGGCAGCTGGAGCCAGATAGACGTATTCCCGTCGGCAGAGCGGTCTCTGACGCGTTATGAGCGGCGGCGTGACGTCGATATTCTGCTGCTGGACGTCGAAATGGGCTCGATGGACGGCGTGGCGTTGGCGAAGGCCGTGCGCAAGGCGGGCGGCACGATGCAGATCGTGTTCGTCACTGGGTATTCGGATTACATCGCCGAAGGATACGACGTCGAAGCGCTCAATTATCTGATGAAACCGGTGGATGCGGCCAAGCTGTTCGACGTGCTCGACAAGGAGGTCGTGCGCATGCGCCGCGATTCCAGGTGCCTTGATCTGCAATGCGCGGAAGGGCTGATGCGTATTCCGCTGGCCGACATCTGCTATCTTGACGTGCGCCGTAATTATGTGACGGTGCACGCCGACCGGATTATACGGTGAAACGCCCGCTGGGCGAGTTCGAGGCCGAGCTCGGCGACGGATTCTGCCGGGTGGGACGCGCGATGATCGTGAACCTGCGGCGAATCCGCTGCGTGGGCAGGCCGTCCGTGCAATTGACCGACGGGACGACGCTGCCACTGCCTCGTGGGGCGTACGAGCCGTTGAATCGGGCAATCATAGACCAGACATGATTACGCATGGCCGGCTCGCGGCCGGCAGGGTGCCGGAAAGCCGTCCCCGGCTGGACGGGGCAGAACGCAAAGGAGGGGCACGATGTGGTTCCGTGGGCGAGGCAAGGCCGACAGGGCCATCGCGGCATATTAGCGCGGGCTGGTCGACACGCATTACCGCGAGGTCGAGAACATGTACCGTCAGATGCGCATGTGGCGGCATGACTACCGTAATCACCTTCAGACGATGAAGGCGTTGGCCGCCAACGGCGACCTCGCCGCGCTCCGCGACTATCTGACGGTCTCGATACCGAGCTCAAGACGTTGGATACCCCGATCAAGTCCGGCAATGCGATGGCCGACGCGATTCTGAGCAGCAAGATGCCGCTTGCACAGGCGCATGGCATCGACGTGCGCGTGGACGCCCATATTCCGATCAAGCTGCGCATTTCGGAACTCGATTTGTGCTGCGTCCTCGGCAACCTGTTCGACAACGCGATCGAGGCCAACGACGGGTTGCCTGAAGCCGATCGCATGATTCGCGTGTATATGGACATGAAGGGCACGCAGCCGTACATCTCGTTGACCTTCCTCGGGTGGCAAGCAGCGCAAGGTCGGTGGGCGCTTCCGCACCACCAAATCAGACGAGGGGCACGGTTCCGGGTTGGTCCACATCGATCAGATCATCGAGGCTGCGGGCGGCTACCTGAGTCGCAACTCCGAGGACGGCGCCTCCACCACGGAGATTCTGCTGCCGCAGTCCTCCAGCAGGGGTGCGCTGTGGATGTGGTACAAGGACCGGCTCAAGTAGAAGTTCCTCCGCAAACGCAGCTTCGCGGGCGTCCCCTTGGACGGGTTCATCAACATGCCCGACGACTACATGGTCCGGTACCGGGACAAGAGAATCAAGACGGAGTTCGGGCACAGGCGTCATGGCCCGGCGCGGGATGCTGGGCCTTATGGCATGATCGGTGGTGATGGGATCAATGACGAGTCCAACAAAACGTCGCCAGCCCTACTGTGGACGTCAACTTGCAGAAACGCAGAAGGGCCATTCGCCGGACAACGCCGCGGAGGGATTCCTCGGGCGCATGAAGACGGAATCCGTCTATCCCGAGCATTGGGAGGAGTGTGCCCGTGATGAGGTGCTCGTCCTGATAGACGATTACATCCACTGGTACAACCATGCGCGCATCAAACGGTCGTTTGGCTGGATGAGCCCGGTAGAATGCCGTCAAAAAACCAAGGAAGGGCTGCGTGACTGTCTCCAAGAAAACGTCCGCAGCACTTTTTCCATGCCGAATGTGGCGGCGAGTTCGACGACCCGGGGATCGGCGAACCGCTCGGCGTGTTCGGCGTCGAACGTCCCCTCTCGTGCAAGGGCAATTCCTGTGGCAACGCGGTGGTCGAGTCCACGAACCGGCCGCTGGAGAAGGGACTCGACCACCGTACCCGCTACACCAGCGTCGACCGGCTACGCGCTGAGTTGAACGACTGCGTGTATTGGTTCAATAACCAACGGCTTCATTCCATGCTCGGGTAGTTAAGTCCTGGCGAGTTCACGAGGCAAGGGTTAATCTTCTAAAACACTGTCCAACACACTATCGTCAATCCATCAACATCCCGGCCACGAAAGGCCGCTCAGACCCTCAGACGTTACAGCCATCACTAGAACCGCCGTCTGGCAAGGGCAAGTGAAGCAAAATTAGATACGGCACGGGCGTCATCGGGCGCCGACATGAGCTCGGTCTTTGTGACATGATTGACGGTGACGAAAGCAACGATGAGTCCAATAAAACGTCACCATCTCGACGCGCGCCCAATTTCACTTGCCGGAGTACAGCGAGCAAGAACTGATTGGATCCCGGGCCTGTCAAAGGTGATTGGCGTGCGACGTGCACACAGTTCACGCATTATTGGTTCTCGTTAAACTTAGTGATAACTAAGTATTAAGTTGCGGCGCTCATACTAATCGTGTGAACAAGAAGACATCACTTACCGCGGCTGCCATTGCGGCTGTCGGTTGCATTCTCTCTCTCATCTCTGGCTGCGGCGGCATTTCCGCTGGAACTTCTTCCATAGACAATTCTTCCTCCATCCAAGCCGGCAAAGCCGCGGAAGGAGGGACCCTCACCATCGGCCTCGACCGCGAAGTCCAGACCCTTGATATAGCGAGCTCCATCACAACGCAGCAGCCGCTTCTGATCCTGTCCACCGCTGTCTACGAACCATTGATGAAGCCGGGGGCAGCTGGCAGCGTAGAACCTGATATGGCGCAATCCCTCATCTCGAACGATAACGCCTCGCAGTGGACACTGAAGCTGCGTGACGGGTTGAAGTTCTCCGACGGATCCAGTCTGAAGGCCCAGCAGGTCGTGGATCATGTCAAGCGTCTCGCCGACCCGGAGACCAAATCGTCGGCCATGGCCCAGGCAGCGTTAATTTCCAATATGGAGACTCCAGACGATCTGACCGTGGTATTCACTTTGAAGACCCCGAATGCCGATTTCCCGTCGCAGCTCGTCCGCCAGCTCGGCATGATTGAATCCACCACAGCGAGGGATGATTTCGGATTCCCAATCGGTGCCGGCCCCTACAAGGTCACCGGATTCACCGCGGGCAGTGAGGTTACGCTCGCACGCAACGACAACTATTGGGGCGACAAGCCGAAGCTCGACAAGGTTGTTTACAAGATGGTTCCCGACGCCGACTCCCGCTACCAGAGTTTGAAATCGGGCGACCTCGACCTGATGTGGACCGAGGTGGCCTCGCAGTTCCAAGACGCCGCATCCAACCAGGATCTCACTACGGTTACTGCTCCGGCCTCCATGAGCATGATCATGCTCAACACCAAGGATCCTGCGCTGCAGGATGTCAAGGTCCGTAAGGCGCTCGCGCGGGCGATTGACCGCAACGCATTGAACAAGGCCGTCAACCTCGGCGAAGGCAAGATCGTGGATAATCCCTACGCGCTGCTCACCAGCGTGGCGCCCAAGGATTCAGGATACCCCGAATATGATCTCGAAGCCGCAAAGAAGGTTCTCGATGGCAAGGGCATTAAGCTGAAATTGTCCTGCGAGAACCGCGCAGACACCGTGCAACGCGCAACCGCCCTCAAGGACATGTTGGGCAAGGCCGGGGTGGATGTGACCGTCAACCCGGTCGAGTCGGCGAACTACACGGCGACCATTATGAAAGGGGACTATCAGATGGCCGATTTCATGACATCGATCCTCTCCGATCCGTCTGGCGCCTCCTACCTCTTCCTCTCGAAGGGCCCGTACAACTTCACCGGCTACAAGAACGGCACAGTTGACAAGGCCATCTCCAACGCAATGACGAAGAGCGATCTGAAGAGCCGCGCAGATGACTTCAGCACCGTCTCCAAGGAGCTCGCAAAGGATCTGCCGGTCCTGTGGACCACGGCCATGAACTCCGGTTTCATCATGAACAAGAAAGTCGTTGGATTCCCCGACATCTCCAAGAATACGCTCATCCAGGTTCAGGTGGGCCAGCTCGCCTTAGCGCAGAACTGAGCGATTATCAATCGGGTGGGGTGTCCATAGGGTGCCCCACCCATGGTTTTTCAGAGTAGGGAAGAAACAATGTTGAAAACCATGTCCATCCGACTAGCGCGATCGGTCTGCGTGCTGTTTGTGGTCATCGTGGCGGTCAATCATCTGACGATGCTCCTGCCCGGGGACGCGACGTCGCTGCTGCTGAGTCCGGATGCGACTGCCGAGCAGCGCGCAGAGCTCGCACGGACGCTCGGATTGGATAAAAACGAATGGCAGCGTCTGGCCGATTGGATTGGCGGCATCTTCCAAGGTGATTGGGGTGTTTCGTTTTTAAGCAACCGTCCGGTGCTCGCCGAAATCACTTCCCGTTTGCCTGTCACATTGGAGGTGGTGATGCTCGGCCAATCGGTCGCCGTGGCACTGGCGTTGGCGATCGCCATGATAGGGGTGTGCCATGTCAACGGCGTAGCCGACCGCATCCTGTCCGGACTCTCGTTCCTCATGCTGTCGATGCCGTCGTTCGTCATTGGCCTGTTGCTCATCTACCTGTTCGCAGTGACTTTCAGGATCCTGCCTGCGATCGGTTATGTTCCGTTCGGACAAGATCCGGCAGGAAACCTCAAGACGATGATCATGCCGGCGCTCACCATCGGATTGTGTGACGCGGCCGTCTATGCCCGCACCCTTCGTTCCTCGATCATCTCCACATTGTCGCAACCCTACATGGACGCCGCTCGTGCGAGGGGCGCAAGCCTCGACAAGGCGTTGTGGGCTCGCGCCCTTCGACCCGCAAGCCCTGCCGCAGTCGCGCTCATCGGCATGAACATCGGCGTAAGCATGGGCGGCTCGCTGATAGTGGAGAACATTTTCGGCATCCCCGGGATCGGCCGTCTCTCCGTCACCGCGTTGCAAGGCAGGGACATCCCGATGCTCCAGGGCATAGTTGTGTTCGCGACGTTGTGTGTGCTCGCGATGAGCATCGTCGTCGACCTTGTTTCCTACCTGCTGAACCCGAAAGGATCGTACGGACGTGAATAACATCTGGAGACGGGCATGCTCACGTCTGACCGGCATACGTCTTGTCGCAGTCATATGGTTAGTTGCCCTGATTGCAGGCGTGGCGCTGACGCTGGTTTTGCGGCTTGACCCATATTCAAACGACTACTCAGCAATTAGCCAGATGCCGAGTCTGACCCATCCGTTCGGCACTGATGGCCTTGGCCGCGATGTGTTCACGAGAACGATGCGAGGTGCGATTATCAGTGCTACAGTCGGTCTTGTCGCGATTCTCATCGGAGCTATCTGCGGACTTGTCTTGGGCATGCTCGCCGGGTATGTGGGTGGCATGGCCGACACCATCGTGGGATTCGTATGCGATGTGGCTTTTGCGGTTCCGCCGCTGCTCATCATCTCGACCATCGTTTCGTTACGCGGTCCTGGGATTGGTGGCATTGCCTGTTCAATCGGCATATTTTCCATACCGATGTTCACGCGCATGGCACACGCCTCGACCTTGCAGATCGCGTCGGAAAACTATGTTCTCGCCGCCCGTCTGCAAGGAGCCGGATTGCCTCGATTGCTCATTCGGGAAATCCTGCCCGGAGTGCTCCCCCAGATCAGTGTCTACGCGTTCACCGCCCTTGCTCGGGCGATCGTCACCGAGGGATCCTTGAGCTTCCTCGGGCTCGGCCTACGCCCGCCCATCCCCTCGTGGGGCGGGTTAATCGCGGAGGGTCGCACCCAACTGGGCATGGCACCATGGGTCACGATTCTCCCAATGATAGTGCTGTGTCTGACGGTGTTCTCCATCAACACTCTTAAGGAATGCTTCGACGTGAAGGAGGGACAATGACATTCCGCATCGATTCTCCACAGTCGGAAAACCCCGGGGCCGGAGACATCCCCGTAGTTGAAACAAGAGGATTGAGCGTGACGTTCCATACCACGCATGGGGATGTGCAAGCAGTTCACGGCGTTGACCTGACCATTCGCAGGGGCGAGGTGTGCGGGCTTGTCGGCGAATCCGGAGCCGGCAAAAGTGCCCTGATGCGCACCATTGCCGACGTCCAACCCTATGGCACACACTGCACGGTGGAAGGTGAAATGTTCATCGACGGCGTCGATTTCCGCGCATTGAAGCCCAGGGAACGTAGACGTTTCGTCAGCGACAAGGTGGGGCTCATCTTTCAGGATCCGCTGCGTTCGCTTAATCCGTCCTATCGCATTGGAGCACAGCTTACTGAGAGTCTGACCAACGCCGCGGACCGTCTCTCCAGGGCCGACCGTCGTGAACGGGGACTGCGGATGCTGAAGGCCACCGGCTTCAACAATCCGAAGGATGTCTGGTCCCGTTACCCGTCCCAATTGTCCGGAGGTCAGCGGCAGCGCATTGGCATAGGCGCCGCGGCAATTGCCCGTCCGCCACTGCTTATCGGCGATGAGCCGACGACGGCGCTAGACACGACTGTCCAGCGGCAGGTGCTCGACGTGCTCGATGATATTCGCGCCAAGTCGAACTCCGCGTTCCTGCTGGTTACCCACGACATCGACGTTGCGGCGGAACGCTGCGACATAATCGTGGTGATGAGGCATGGTGTGATTGTCGAGACCGGTCCGGTCGAACAGATCATCGAACATCCTCGGAATCCCTACACGCGCGCCTTGCTAGCATGCAAGCCCAAGCTCGACGGTCCACGGCTCAGAAGGCTTCCAACCGTGGATATGGAAATGAAAACCGCCGACGGCGGAGAATCGAAGAGCAGTGGAGGAGAGAATCATGACTGACATCCCCTCATCCCAATCACCCGGACTAAATGACAGCACCGAACTGCGCGTGGAGCGACTGACCTGTTCGTACGGGCATCACACGGTGGTGCATGACGTTACGCTCGAAGTGCCCCGCGGCACATGCGCCGCATTGGTCGGGGAATCCGGTGCGGGAAAGTCCACAATCGCACGGGTTATCACCGGGATGCAGAAACCAGACTCCGGCAGGGTGTTCGTGGCGGGACGCGACATTGCCCAGAACCGTCAGATCAGCGTAAGCCGCCATGGCGAGGATCTGGGCCCCCGCTGGGCGAGACGGCCAGCCGTGCAGATGATATTCCAGGACCCGATCTCCTCGCTCAATCCGGCGCGCGCATTGGCGGACATCGTTGCGGAACCCTACGAAATCAACTCGGACATGCCGTGTGACGAGCGCAGGCGCCGCGCCCATACGCTTCTGGAACAGGTCGGCATCGACGCGGATACCTACGCTGATGCTCGGCCCGGAGAGATATCCGGCGGGCAGGCCCAGCGTGTGGCCATCGCAAGAGTCATCGCAGGTGCCCCCGATCTGCTCATATGTGACGAACCCGTCTCATCGCTTGACGTATCAGTGCAGGCTATGGTACTCAACCTGTTCGCGGACCTACGTGACAAAGAAGGTATGAGCATGCTGTTCATCTCCCATGACCTGTCAGTGGTGCGAATGATTTCCGACACAGTAGCCGTGCTTGACGAGGGTACGATTGTCGAGCATGGAGACACCGAGGACGTCATCCACCATCCCCGGCACCCGTACACCCAACGGCTGATAGCCTCCGTGCCGTCTTGGACGCACAGCCGACATAATCCCAAAAATTACGCATAAGCTGCAGCGAAGAAATGGAACAACATGAACGACACCAACAACGACAACTTGCGGTTCCCCGAAGGATTCCTTTGGGGAACCAGCAACGCTGCATATCAGATCGAAGGCGCATGGGACGCGGATGGCAAAGCCCCATCGATATGGGACATAGCCATCCATTCAGGACAACTGCCCGTGCCGGAAGGCAGTGACCTGTCCGTAGCATCGGACGAATACCATCGACTCAGTGAGGACCTCGACTTGCTAGGGGAAATCGGCGCACCCGTCCACAGATTCTCCGTCTCTTGGCCCCGCATCATCATCGATGACCAGAAGACCACCAATCCCGCCGGACTTGACTACTACGACAGGCTCGTTGACGGTCTTCTCGAACGTGGTATCAGGCCTGCAGCATGCCTCTATCACTGGGACACTCCGCAATGGCTGGAGGATCGCTGCGGCGGCTGGATGGGACGTGAATCCGTCGATTGGTTCACGGATTTCACCCACATCATGGCGCAGCGACTCGGCGACCGCGTCGACCAGTGGTACACCATGAACGAACCATCTCATCCGGCCTTGGCGGGATATGTAGCCGGCATGTTCCCTCCCATGCGTCAGGAAGGCGAACGAGGTTTCGATGCGGTGCACAATATCCTGCTCGCACATGGCATGTCGGTGCGTGCATTACGTGAGGAAAACGTCAAAGGGTCTATCGGTGTCATCCTTGCCGTCATTGGCATGCAGCCGGCCACATCTAATCCCGATGATATCGCCGCCGCCGACCGTGCCTCGTATGGTATCGACCGCATGATGCTCGACCCGCTATTGGGCCGAGGGCACGTGCCAACGGTACGTCGTCAGGTCGAGGAGGATGGTGCGTGCCGAGACAACGACATGGAGATCATCTCGGAGCCCTTGGACGTCTTGGGAGTGAATTGGTATTCCTCGCTCAACGTCGCTAGCATGGAAAGGGCACCTAAATTCTATGATGCAGCCGGAGTTGGTGAGCATGCTGCGGGACTGCGCCAGTTCGGCGGCATCGCCGCCGGAGAAGACAGCGCCGTTGTCCCTGCTCCGGGACACCGTTGGTGGGATGACCATGGGTTCAGACAGGACACTCCGGGAGGACTCAAGCGCACGCTCGAATGGGTGCACCGCGAATATCCGGATCATCCGAGAATCATCGTCACCGAGAATGGGCGTGGAATGGAACATCGAGCCGGAGCGGCACACGCCACGGGCCATGACGGAGGCGGATTCTATGATGGCGTCCACGATCTCACACGCATCGCCTACCTGACCCGTAGCATCCAGGATTTGCGGGAGATCATTGCCGGAGGCATCGATGTCGGCGGATACTACATCTGGTCTTCCATCGACAACATCCAATGGATGAATGGTTTCCGCGAACGATTCGGCTTGGTCCATGTCAACGCCGACAGCTTGGAACGCGAACGTAAGGACTCCTTCTTCTGGTTCTCCAAGGTCGTAGAAAGCAACGGTGCGTGTGTACCGTCCTCGGAAGAAGCCGGGAACAATGTCGCCGCTCCATTTGATGGGGACGCGGCAGGTATCGTGATTCACGGGGTGCCGAATGCGCGCGGAATTGGCGGTTTGATGACGGTCGATGGGCATCACCGTCTGCGCAATGGCCTGTTCCTGCGCTCGGCGGGGCTGAATTTCATGACCCCGGAAGGCAGGAACGACCTGCAGCGACTCGGCGTGCGCACCATCGTGGACCTGCGAGATTCATGGGAAGTGACTCGCTGGCCCTACGAGGTCGATGGAATCGAAGTGCTCCGGATACCCCTGCTTGCAGGTTCCAATCCATCGGATGGATCCACCAGCGACTTCATTTTTTCCGTGGCGGCGGCAAGACTCAGCGGCGCAAACGGCGAGCAGACCTCACGAATGGGACGTGAAATCCTGGAAGGAACTTATCGGAACATCGTGGATAATTCCGGCTCGTCCATAGCGTACATCCTCACGCTTCTAGCCGAAGGAAACGGACCGATGCTCATCCACTGCACCGCGGGAAAGGACAGAACCGGCATAGTCGCGGCGGTCTTGGAAGCAATCCTCGGCGTGGATGACGAATCCATTGTGTCATCTTATGCACAGTCGGCTGGTAATCTCGGAGAAGCGTTCCGCAAGGCCATATCCTCCGGAATGCTTGATATTCCGAATGACACGACGTCCGATGGCGGCGTCGGGGCACTAGCCGGCATACTCGCATCTCCGGCCTCGCTTATGCGTGAAATGCTCGGAAGGATACGATCAAAGCATTGCACCGTGGCGCAGTATTGTCTCGACAACGGTATGACAAAGGAGCATTTGGAACAGTTACGCTCCATGTTCCTCGAGCCGATCGACTGATTCAAAGGAAATGGGTGCATCGGGATGAGAATGGGTTTCGAACGGACCACAGAAGTCTACAATGGCTCACATGAGCTCCGACCAGAATCCTGCATCACCTCGTCCCGACACACCCTTGATAAACGCATCCCGCACAATCCACCGCCGCAACATCAAAGGGGAACGCATGAGACAAGCTATCCTCAACGCGGCAACTAGCCTGTTCGCAGCGCATGGCTACAACTACGTCCGTATCGCCGATATAGCAAAACAAGTCGGTATCAGCGACGCCGGAGTATTACACCATTTCCCTAGTAAAGCGGACCTGTTCCTCGCCGTCGTGCGATTGCGCGAAGCAGACTACCGCACAGACATCTTCGAGGCGGATACCGTGCGGGAAATGATTGACCGAATCATCGACAGTGTTCGCACCGCTTCAAGGCATCCTGACCTGCTGCGATTCCGAGCTATGCTCACCAGCGCCGCAATGACCGCAGACACGCCAGCTCAGAATCATCTTGAAACAAACCTCGGTATCATGCTTAACGCCATGGAGAAAGTCATCGCGCAGGGCATCCGTGTTGGAGAGATCCGCAGTGACACTGATGCCCGGCATGCTTCGCTCGCACTGCTCGCCATTAACGAAGGTGTACGAAACCAGTGGGCTCTTCACCCTGATCTTGTTGACTACGTCGCAACGTTCACCAGCAGTGTTAACGTGATTTACCGCGGTATTGCAGCTAATCCTTTGCCTAGTCGATTCAAGGAGAGTGGACTGACTCCCTCCACGAATGGCATATGACCACAGCCAACATCGTGGTCTCATGATTCTGATATGGACTGATTTTTGTTCCGCATTTCCTCTAACTGATTGGGAGATGATGGAACCATGGCAAAGGGCACGAGATACACGCCGGAGTTCAGGGCGAAGGCCGTCAGGCTGCTGACGGAATCACGATCCTCGTATTCATCGGAGACCAAGGCGATCGAACAGGTCGCCAAGGATCCGGGGATCGCGCCGGAATCACTGCGCCGTTGGCGCAACGAGGCGGACGCCACCGTGGCGGCGGAGACCAGGCAGTCGGCCGAGGAGGCGATGGCGGAGCTCAGGAAGCTGAGGGCCGAGGTCGCGGAGCTGCGTCGGGCGAACGAGATCCTGACGACGGCGTCGGCTTTTTTCGCGGCGAGGCTCGACCCGGCACGGCGTTGATGGCCGCGTACATCGACGAGCACAGAAGCCGTTTCAAGGTCGGGCCGATCTGCAGGGTCCTTTCCGAATCGTTGGACTGCGGGTTTCTCGCGCCGCGCGGCTACCGCATGTCCAGAACACGTCCCGTCAGCCGCATGCGGGCGAGGCATGAGGCGCTGGCCCGCGACATCCTCCGGATCCACTCGGATCTCTTCATGGCCGTGTACGGCTGCGGGAAGACGCACGCGCAGCTGGTCGCCCAGGGCCGGGACCCCACGGAGGTCGGCCGCGACCAGGTGGTGAACATCATGCGCGGGCTCGGCATCCGGGGCGTGCGCCGCGGCAAGACCCCGGTGACGACCAGGCCCGCCAAGGGCGCGGGCGGACGGCCGGACCTGGTGGAACGCAAGTTCGAGGCCAAGGCGCCGAACCGGCTGCACGTGGCCGACATCACCTACGTGCGCATGGCGAACGGCTCGTTCGGCTGCACCGCTTTCGTCACCGACGTGTCCGCCCGTCGCATCGTGGGCTGGGCGTGCGCCACCACCATGGGCACCGAGGATGCCGCGGGCCGGCGCCCCGCAGACCGGCCCGACCCCGAAACGGTCCCTGAACCCGTCGACGCAAGCGACCATCAACGCCGTGCCGGGCCGAGCCTAGCCGCGAAAAGAAGCCGACGCCGCCGTCAAAATCCCGTTCACGCGCCCCAATCGCGCGACCTCGGCCCGCGAACCCTTCAACTCCGCCATCGCGTCCCCGGCCGACTGCCTGGTTTCCGCCGCGACCGCGGCGCCCGTCTTGTCGCACCAACGGCGCAGCGTCTCCGCCGCGACCCCGGATCCCCGGCGACCTGTTCGACCGCCCTGGTCTCCGACGAACACGAGCCGCGCGACTCCGTCAACAGCCCGACGGCCTTCGCCCTGAACTCCGGCGCGCATCCCGCGCCCTTTGCCATGGCCCCATCATCTCCCATCGAGCCAGGGGAAATACGAAACAAAAAAACAGTTCATATCAGGATGATTTTGGAGTTGGGGAGGGGCGGGGTAGCGGGGTGCGGTTAGAGTTGGTGATTAGGGTGTCTGCGCCGAATTATTTGGGTTTGATGACTTTATTCAAGAGAGGCTGACGAAATGGTTTCGCCACATCATGTTTTGAAGATTGCGACTGCGCTGTCTGCGGTTGCGTTGACGGCTTCCGTCGCGGTTACGCCGGCTTACGCATTGCAAGATATCACGATTGAGGATGCTGTTGCACAGAGCGGTCCCGTTACTGCAGATAATGGCGTTGTTGTGCAGTCCGACGATCAGTCGTGCGACCAGCAATCGCAAGACAGCATGCCCGACAATCCGAACGCGAAACTTCCAGGCACCGTCAGTGACGAGATTTCCGACGATGCCACCGTGGTTTCGGAAGACCTGGTCGTTACCCCCGAAGGTGAGGTCAAGAATATTGAAACCGGCGAAACCGTGACCGATGCGACACTGGTCGGCACGCAGGATCAGCAGCCGGATCCGCTCGCCAAAACCAACGGCGAATCCTTCATTCCGGTGAGTGCGGAAGATGTCAAAAATGCTGTAGCCGACGCGAACGTACAGCTCTCCAAATTCGAAGGCAATGAATACGGCGCACACTGGGGCACTTACAACAATACGAAAGCCTTCTTCGACTACCAGAACAACCTGTTCGTGCAGCAAGCCAAAGGCGTGATCGACGTTTCCGAATGGCAGGGCGACATCGACTGGGCCAAAGCGAAAGCCGACGGCGTGGAAGGCGTGATCATCCGCCTCGGCTACGGTTGGGGCAACAATGCCGACAAGAAAGCACAACGTAACATTTCCGAATGCAAGCGACTCGGCATCCCGTTCGGCATCTACTGGTATTCCTACGCGGACACTCCGTCGATTGCCAAAGAAGAAGGTGCCGGCGTGGTCGCCAAACTCAAGCGATTCGGTGTGCGCGCGAGCGACTTGGCGTACCCCGTGTACTACGACCTGGAAAAGTGGACGTGGAAGGGGCATCAGCCGCCCACCGATCCGAACGTGTACAACGATATCGTCAACAATTGGTACGGCGCGCTGCAGTCCGCCGGATACAAGAACCTGGGCGTCTACTCGTACACCAGCTACCTGCAAGGCCCGCTGAAACATGCCGACATTTACGCCAAAACCACGTGGGTGGCGCAGTACGGCGCTCGCATGGGATTCGACTCGTTCCCGACCAACAGTCGCGGATGGCAATACACCAGCTCCGGCAAAGTGGACGGCATCAGCGGCAATGTGGACATGAATGCGTTTGGGAACAAGGAGTATGCGAATGGCGGGAGTAGCAATGATTTACAAGCGGCCATTGATGTACGCAAAATGACTGCAGTTACCATTCCGAATGGCAATTATTACATCAATGTTCGTTCCAAAGTCGCGTCCAGCGTTGATATTCCTGGTGGAAGTGCCGCAGATTCCACCGCCATTCAGTTGTATTCCGGCAACAGTTCCAAGGCTCAACAGTTCACTTTTACTAGGCGGTCTGATGGAAGCTACGAGATCGTCAATGTGAATTCCGGCAAGGCTTTGGACGTGCGCAATGGTGTTGCTGAGAATAACGCTATAGTGCAACAGTATTCTCGAAATAATTCCCAGGCTCAGCGATGGTTTATTCGTGATTCCGGAGCGGGATATTATTTGCAGTCCGCTCTCGGTAATTGGGTTCTGGATTTGAGCGGCGGAAATACTGCGAATGGTGCTGCGATTCGGCTGTATACGCCAAATGGCACTACTTCACAGCTGTTTGTTGTTTCGTCAAGCGATGTCAATATAGCTACTGGAGTGTCGATGATTATCACTTCGGTTGCGAATAAAAAACTTGTCACGGATGTGACGGGTGCGTCAACGGCGAACGGGGCGCGAGTTCAGCTTTATTCAAGTAATAGTACGAACGCCCAGAAATATCGATTTGAATCAATCGGCAATGGAACCTACAAGATTATTAATGTTAATTCGGGCAAGGTGCTGGATGTGTCCGGCGGATCCACTGCTAATGGGGCGGCATTGCAGCAATATACGAGTAACAACACTGTTGCTCAGCAGTGGACGGTGCGGAATTACGGCAGCGGCAAGATTGCGCTGGTGTCGGTGAACGCCAACAAAGCTGTCGATATTCCAGGTGGCAATGCCGTGCAGCAGGCTCAGCTGCAGCTTTATTCGCCGAATGGCACTGTTGCTCAGCAGTGGACGGTCGCAAAGGCGCCGTTGACGTTGCGCGAACGTTTGAACGAAACCGCAGCCAAGCATAGGCAGGATCTGCCGGATGGCACCTACACGTTCGGATCGAGACTTAATACGTCCATGAAGATGGATGTAAGCGGCGCTTCCCGTTCAAATTATGGAAACGTGCAGATCTGGGCGGGTAATGGAACCAATGCTCAGAAGTGGAAGGTGACGCATGATTCCAACGGGTATGTGACCTTGACCAGTGTGAACTCCGGCAAAGTGTTGGATGTGAATGGCGGCGTATCTGCCAGCGGAACCAACGTGCAACAGTACGATTCCAATGGAACATACGCTCAGAAGTGGATAGCAGTCAAGAATTCCGATGGCTCATACACGTTCCAGTCGGCGCTCGCGGAAAATGCGGTGTTGGATGTGAATGGTGGTTCCAGCGCAAACGGCACTAACGTGCAGCTGTATACTTCCAACAGAACAAATGCCCAAAAGTGGGTGAAATAACGGGTGTGTCTGTATCGCGCAGTTTGATCCAGCGCTCAAACTGCGCGATACGCGTTATGCGTTTGCGGACGGTGTGAATCGACGATCTTCCCCGTCCGTTTCTTTAGTGAGATAAAGTGGACGATGCTTGACCTCGGTATAGGTCTTGGATAGGTATTCCCCTACGATGCCTATGCAAAATAGCTGAAGGCCGCCAATGAGTAGCATAATGCTAATCATGCTTGGCCATCCTGCAACTGGGTCGCCAAAAAGCAAGGCACGGACTACAACAACGATGATGCTTATGAATGCGATGAGACAGCAGAAGACACCTAGGAAAGAAGAAAGTGCAAGCGGGACTGTAGAGAATCCGGTGATTCCTTCAATAGAATATTTAAACAATGACCAGAAATTCCATTTTGTTTTTCCGGCTGCTCGTTCAATATTTTCATATGAAATCCAATGAGTTTTAAATCCAACCCACGAAAAAATGCCTTTAGAGAAGCGATTATATTCACTTAATGATAAGACCGCGTCAACAAACTTTCTTGTCATGAAGCGAAAATCGCGTGCTCCGTCTACGATTTCCGTTCCAGACATTTTGTTGATGATTCGATAGAACATCTTTGCGAAGAAACTGCGAATTGGTGGTTCGCCTTTACGGGTTTTCCTACATGTTGCGACGCAATCATAATCCTTGTTCTCAAGAAGGAATTGAAGCATCTTTGGTATCAGAGATGGAGGGTCTTGAAGATCGGCGTCTAAGGTGGCTACATAATCACCTTTCGCGGCTTTTAATCCCGCATATAAACCAGATTCTTTGCCGAAATTCCGTGAGAAAGAAATGTAATGGACTCGTTCATCTTTCGCATGCAATGCTCGAAGCTTTTCGAGAGTTCTATCGCCAGAACCATCGTCAACGAAGATGAACTCTGCTTCAGCATGAGACTGTTGACGCAGAACATCGGCGACACGGCAAGCCTCATCGTAGAAAAGAGGTAGCGACTCTTCTTCGTTGTAGCATGGAACGACGAAGCTAATGAGCATTGGTACTGTGTCCTTTTCGCTAGGGTAATCAGCGTGTGAAATCATCAAGCTTCCACTTCTTTAGAATGATACATCGTTACTAGGTTCTTGTCTTGCGCTCTGGCGAGAGAGAGTTTTGCTAGGCCGAAAGTAATGCCGCCTGAGGCAAGTGAGCCAATATTCCAGCAACTGATTTGCGGTACGGCGGCGGGAGAGCTGAGGCGTGCTCCAAGGTGATGTGATATGAACTGTTTTTTTGATGCTCCTATACATTGTCAAATGTGTTGGAGTGTTGGCTTTGCCCGAGGATTGAGTCCATCCACTCGATGATTTGTCGTTCGAGTTCGGGCAGATCCCGAACCCCACGTTCGATCTCGCTGACGCGGCTGGACGGCACGCCCAACGCGTCGCCGACCTGTTGCTGGGTTTTGCCGAGCGAGACGCGCACTTCCCTCAGCCTGGCCCCGCGTTCGACGGCGGGTTCGCGTCCGGCTTCGCCGTTGCGGATCGCGATGAGCGCCCGGTAGACCTCGCGGGCGATGTAGCGCTTGAGACACCGCATGATCTCGAGTTTGCCCTTTCCCTCCTTGGTTTTCCTTACCACGTAGTCCTTGGTGGGTTGGTGGTGGCTCATGCGCACCAGGGCGACGTTATACAGGGCCCGGTTGCCCTGACGGTTACCGGATCTGTTCAACCGGTGCCGGTTGGTCTTGCCGCTGGGTGCAGGCAGCGGGCAGGCGCCGCAGAGCTTGGCGAACGCCGCCTCGGAGCGGATTCGTTCCGGGTTGTCGCCGCCGATGACGGCCAGTTGGGCGCCGACATGGTGCCCATGCAGTACACGTCGAGCAGGGGACGCGCGTTCTCTTCCGGAATCTGGCGCATGCGGCACTCCAGCACATCGGCCCTGTCGTGCAGTTCGCGCCATGACGACGCCAGCGTCTTCAGCGATGGGAGCACGTTCCGCTCGACGATGCCACCGGAGGGACGGCAGGCCGCGAGCTTGCCGATCCGTCTCTTGGACGGCAGCGACCGGTACCTCTCCCTGATTCCTTCCGGAGCGGTGGTGAGCAACCCGGCAAGACAGTTCGATATGGCCGTCATGGAGGTGACGAGCTGCTCGCGTGCGGCGATCAGGTGGCGCAACGCCTCGCACCAACCGTCGGATGCCTTGGGCGTGCTGATCCCATCGCCGGCGAGCACGCTTCTGGCGGCGGCTATGGCGTCGATGGGATCGGACTTGCCGTCGCTGCGGCGCACGCTGCGTTTCGGCCGCAGCACCTCGTGCACGGTGTAGCCGGCTGCGGCGAGCCTGCGCGAGAGCGCGGCACCGTACGAGTTGGTGCCCTCGACGCCCACGCCCAGGCACAGGGCCGGGCCGCCTATCATGGCGATCAGCCGTTCGTAGCCCTTCGGGTCCGCATTGAAGGTCTCGGTGTCGGTCACCCGCCCGTGTTCGTCGAGCAGGGCCAGTGTGTGTGGGTTGTTGAATGCGTATCCACTCCGGCGAGGATCGTTGGTATAGTCGACTTCATCGTCGGTCCTTTCATGCGTTTGTCGCGATGCCGTTGCCGATGGCTTCCGGCACAGACAGAACGTTGACGGGGCACGCTACCATGGTCTTGCTGGGAACCGATGGAGCAACCACGCTCCTATGAGGTCATGTTCCATGGCCATCGGGTCGGTGGGCGGCGCGGGACAAATCAAAAACAGGACAGGTTCCAAGGAATCGTCAGTTCCGCCCGGGGTCACCGCACCGTCCATCATCCTTCATTATCGCCGGTCAGCTAAACCGGCATAACCATTATCAACGTTCCGCTTTTATAGTGAGGCGGCTTGTGCCGCTTGATGTTGATGATACTCGGTTTCCACCGCCTGCGGTGTCCTGCAGCCCAGGGACCGGTGCAGGCGCTTCGAGTCCCCGCCACGAGACCCACCGGAACGTCGACAATTCCAGATCATCGATATCCGGGAATGGCTTGCGCCGCCAGACGAGACCGGTCCTGTACGCGCCGTCGGCGGATTCGGCCATGGCGTTTGTATTTAGTCAAGTCGGTGTTTTGGGTTTGGTCATGTAGTTTTTTCGGGTTTGTTCATGGGGCGTGCCGGCCGGGTTGGTTGGTTATTGGGGTTGGTTTTTGCCGAACATGAGCGCCTCGCCGATGCGGTGGCTGGGGCCGGTGAATTCGATGAGCCGTCCGTGGTGGACGATGCGGTCGATGATCGCGGCGGCGAGTTTGTCGTCGGCGAAGACCGTGCCCCATTTGCCGGACTCGATGTTCGTGGTGAAGATGATGCTGCGTCTCTCGTACGAGCTGGCGATGACTTGGTAGAGCAGGCGGGCGCCGTCGATGTCGAAGGGCACGTAGCCGAATTCGTCGAGGATGAGCAGGTCGGCTTTGGAGATGTCCTTGAGCAGGTTGTCGAGGTTGCCGTCGCGTTTGGCCTTGCCCAGTTGGAGCACGAGGCCGGCGGTGGGAAGAAACCTGACGTCCATGCCCTTGTCGACGGCGAGCATGCCCAGCGCGGTGGCCAGGTGGGTCTTGCCGCGTCCGGTCTTTCCATAGAAGACCAGGTCCTGGGCATGCCGGGCGAAGTCGAGGGAGAGCATCTCGTCCCTGGTGTAGCCGTCGGGCAGCCTCACGTCGGAGAAGTCGTAGCCGTCGAGGCCTTTGGGCACGGGGAACTTGGCGCGTCTCATGAGCCTGGCGCGTTTCGCGGTCTCGCGGTTGTCGAGCTCGTTCTGGAAGAGCCGGTCGGCGGCCTCGGCCTGCCTGGGCGTGGCCCATGACAGGAAGTCGTCCATCGCGGCTTGGGAGATGAACAGGCGGCGCGCCTTGGCGCGCGGTCGCCCGGGGTCGGTGCGTTGCGTGCTCATGCGGCCTCCCCGTCCGTGGCGAACGCCCGGTCGTATTCGCCTGGGTCGACGGGGTCGTCGTAGTCGACGCCCCTGGTGCCGGAGGCGAGCCTGGCGGCGGCGAGTTCGACGCTGGCCCGGTCGAGTGTGCCGGTCGTCTCGAGGATCCGCGGCATCGCGGGCACGGCGTTGGCCCAGCCGCTTTCGCGATCGGCGTGCTTGAGGGTGTGCAGGCTTTCCCTGAGGGTGGCCCTGTCCTGACGGTCGAGCCATTCGCGCAACGGGTCGGGCAAGGCCTCGCGGACCTGGCTGCTGGGCCATGCGTTGGGCTTGTTGCAAAGCGCCTCGAGCTGGCGCGAGGGATCGTCGCTGCTGGTGGGGGCCTGACCGTACGCGCGCTCATGCACGGCGATGCGCCTGCCCTTCGCGTCGAGGACCTCGACCTCGAGGGCGCGGAAGCCGACGATGACCTCACATCCCGCGTTGGTGTTTATGTTCAATGGTTTTAAGACCGGT
>CWGX01000036.1_pt1 | contig 56791 bp, 43 predicted proteins | sample 682481 | NCBI WGS metagenome assembly CWGX01 (sample SAMEA3735743, study PRJEB9488) | human gut metagenome | biome: ENVO:mammalia-associated habitat; material: ENVO:feces | place: Malawi | collected 2009-02-27 | reverse complement strand
GGCCCCAGAACGACCATTTGGCACGGGGAACTCCGGATAACGGCTATTTCACCCCGTGTTTTGGCGCATGGCGACGCTTATCGGGGCTAGGAATGGTGTCGCTGCGATCACGGTCGGCCTTTCCGGGCTTAGACGGGTAGCGGAGGAATATGCCTGCTGGCCCACATGTGTGGGTTACGAGTGCGGCGCGCGGCCCGACATCACGCGTGTCATGGTTGTATGCCCATATCTCTGAGCTGCCGGACGATTCGTCCCGGATTGTCAAGATCCCTGTAGTACATGCGCACCATGCCGATCGCATACTGCGACATGCATTGCTGGCGCTTCCGTTCCTCATCCACTACTTCGCGAATTTCCCGGCCTGAAGTCATATGCGGATCCACATACTTGCGAACGCCATCGAATTCCCCGACGATTACCGAGCCGTCTTCACGCTTCCAGAGAAAATCACTGCGATGCTTACGACCGGGATGATCGAGACAGGGGAATTCCACCTGAATGTCGTCAGGAGGGCAGCCGGCATCGTGCAACATGCCGCGGGCCTCGGATTCGCCGCCGTTCTCGGCACGCCGATCTGCAAGCGCGAACGCGCGCTCGACGGCGGCGCGGTTGCGTGAGTATTTCACGCTGGAGGGATACGCCCGGAGCGCGGATTCGCTCACAAGGCCGTTGCGGAGCGCACAATCCGCTGGCCCGAGGGCGTAGCGCAGAGGCTGGCATGCCGCGAGGTCGAACAGCGTTTGCAGCAAGCTGATGACCTTCACTCCCTGAACCACGGTGATGTCCGGATGCGTGATCGCGTGATGCGATATGTGCCTAGTGTCCTGATGATGCGCGCCGGGGCCCGCGACGATGCAGATTGGGAATGCCAGCCGATAGGAGCAGTCGAGCCCGTGCATGATGGCGGCCGTAGGACCGCAGAACACCCAATCAGGATGTTGGATGGCGAGCGCTCGTACGATATGGCGAACCTGTTCATGCGGATCAAGCGATTCCCAATACGCGGGCTCTGCGTACAGGCCGCGGAAGACTCTCAGCACGGCGCCGGTCTTCACTCTCCTGCGTATTGCCTGTATGTCCGTGTTGGTGGAGGGAATGGCGCAGCGTCGCTCCTGCCGTGCAACGGCGAAAAGTCTGTCCAGCGAATGATGCGTCCCCATATGCCAAGTGTAGGGGGTCTGGGCTCGCGACATCTGCGAATTCGCGATGAGCCTATTCCGACGGGAAATCCGGATGATGGCGGAGCATACGGTGGTGTGCAAGGCATCCATTCGATTGCGCATAGGCGGCGACGGCCCACATTCGCGCGCCATGTGCCGTGCCCTCTCATCATGTATAGTGTTTCCCGCGTCATGTGTTGTGACCCCCGTGCGTCCCCTCCGGTACCGCGCCTCCCTCATCAGGCACCACATCACTCTCCGAGGAGCCGCCCCACCCTCCTCTAGTACACCGGTACATTACGGGGTGAAATAGCCGTTATCCGGAATTCCCCGTGCCAAATGGTCGTTCTGGGGCCTGAAAACGGCGATTTCACACGGGGAATTGCCGGAATCGGCTATTTCAACCCGTAATTTTGAGCACTTGTGAAGACCTCCGCACGGATTGGGGGGCAGAGCGACTGGGGCTGCTCCGCTGCGGGCGGAGCGAGCGAACCTGGGGAGAACCGGGGGTCAAGGTAAGGTAGAGCGTTATGAGTGATTTTGTGGATAGAGTGACCGTTCATGTCAAGGGCGGCGACGGCGGCAATGGATCCGCCGGCATCAGGCGCGAGAAGTACAAGCCGTTGGCAGGCCCGAACGGCGGCAACGGCGGCAACGGCGGTTCCGTGGTGTTCGTGGCCGACACGAACGCCACCAGCCTGCTGGACTACCGGTTCATGCCGCATCGCAACGCCGGCGACGGCACGATGGGTCTGGGCGACGTCAAGGACGGCTCCAAGGGCGCTGACCTGATCCTGCCGGTGCCGCTCGGCACTGTGATCTTCGCCGCGGTCGGCGCTCAAGGCCGTCCCAAGCGTCCGGGCGAGCAGCTGGCTGATCTGCGCCATAACGGCGACAAGTTCGTCGCGGCTGCGGGCGGCGCGGGCGGTCTGGGCAACGCGGCGCTGGCCAACAAGACCCGCCGCGCTCCGGGTTTCGCTCTGCTGGGCGAACCGGGCGAGGAACGTGACGTGATCCTGGAGCTCAAATCCATCGCCGATGTAGCGCTGGTGGGCTTCCCGTCGGCCGGCAAGTCGAGCCTGATCGCCGCGATGAGCGCCGCCAAGCCGAAGATCGCCGACTACCCGTTCACCACGCTGGTGCCTAACCTGGGTGTCGTCGTCGCAGGCGACCACCGCTATACCATCGCCGACGTGCCCGGCCTGATTCCCGGCGCATCGCAGGGCAAGGGTCTGGGACTGGAGTTCCTGCGCCACATCGAGCGCACGGAGATCATCGCCCACGTCATCGACTGCGCGACGCTGGAGCCTGGCCGCGACCCGGTTTCCGACTACCATGCGCTGGAGCATGAGCTCGCCGAATACGCCGACAAGCTGGAACTGCCGCTGGGCGCCATCCCGATTCCGGAACGCCCGCGCATCATCGTGCTCAACAAGGTGGATGTGCCGGAGGCCAAGGAGCTCGCCGATTTCGTGCGCCAGGACTTCGAACGTATGGGATTGAAGGTGTTCGAGATCTCCACGGCTTCTCATGAGGGGCTGAAGGAGCTGAACTTTGCGCTGGCGGCCATGGTCGCCGACATGCGGCAGGAGGTCGCCAACCGCGAGCAGGCCGAGGAGGAGGCGCGCGTCGTCATCAATCCGTTGGAGAACCGGTCGAATCGTCGCCGTGCGGCTGCGAACGGCACTGCCGATTTCGCCGTGGCCCGCAAGGAGGGCGATGGCGGTTTCTGGTACGAGGTGACCGGCGCGAAGCCCGAACGTTGGGTGGTGCAGACCAATTTCGACAATGACGAGGCCGTCGGCTATCTGGCCGACCGACTCGCCAAGCTTGGCGTCGAGGACGAGCTGCGCCGGCTGGGAGCGAAGCCGGGTGACGAGGTGCGTATCGGCAAGGGGCAGCGTGCCGTGTCGTTTGATTGGGATCCGACCATCGCCGCCGGCGCGGAGATGCTTGACGGCGCTCAGCTGGGTGCCCGCGGCCGCGATCTGCGTCTTGAGGATCAGGAGCCGGGCGGCCGTCGCCGTACCAATGCGGAGCGTCGTCGTCAGTACCACGAGATGATGGACGCCAAGGCCGCGGTGCGCGAGGCCATGATGGCCGAACGTCAGGCCGGTCACTGGGCCGATCCGAGCGTCGACGACGACCGTCACGACGAGCAGAGCCTGTTCGGTCGCGGCGAGGACGGCGACGAGAATGACGGCGGTCTGGCCTGACACCTGACCACCCCCAGTCAGCTTCGCTGCCAGCCCCCGCCAGCGGGGGGCGAGATAGTGCGTCAGCTCTGCTGTCTGTTTTGACGGCTCGGCCCGCCCGCGGGGGCTGGCGCGGAGCGACTGGGGATGGCTGGCACATTCGTCTGCGGTTCCACCAGCGCGGCGGCCGCAGCGTGGAACGGCGGCGTCCTATGACACCGGCGTCTGCGATGATTCAAGATATACGTGATCGGGAAGGGAGTGCGTGTTGTCCGTCACTGAATCGGAGGTGCGCCGCGCCATCGCAGGCGCACGGACCATGGTCGTCAAAGTCGGTTCGAGCTCGTTGACGCAGCCGTCCGGGCATCTGGATGTCAAGAAGCTGAACTCCCTGGTGGCCGCGCTGTCCGCCGCCTCGGCGCAGGGCGCCCGCGTGGTGCTGGTGTCGTCGGGCGCCATCGCCGCGGGTTTCGGCCCGCTCGGCTTCGAGAGCCGTCCGAGTGACGTGGCGACGCAGCAGGCCGTCGCCGCGGTCGGCCAGGGGCTGCTGATGGCGCAGTATGAGGCCGCGTTTGGTCGTTTCGGCGTTCGGGTCGGCCAGATTCTGATCACTGCCGAAGACACGATCCGCGCGGTCCAGTACCGCAACGTGCAGCGCACGCTGAACCGTCTGCTGGAACTCGGCGTGGTGCCGATCGTCAACGAGAACGATTCGCTGGCGAGCAACGAGATCCGTTTCGGCGACAACGACCGGCTTTCGGCACTGGTGGCAAACCTCGTCCGGGCCGATGCGCTGGTGCTGCTCACGGATGTGGACGGCCTGTATACAGCTCCGCCGAGCACGCCGGGCGCCCGCCGCATCGGTTTTGTGCCGAATGTGATCGACACGATCGGCGACGTGCAGGTCGCCGGTTCGTCGTCCGGGGTCGGCACGGGCGGCATGGTCACCAAACTGGATGCCGCCCGCGTGGCGGCCGTGTCGGGCATTCCCGCCGTGCTGACGAGCGCGACGAACACCGGCCCGGCGCTGATGGGCGATCCGGTCGGCACGGTGTTCGCGCCGGTGAAGCACCGCGGTTCATCGCGTCGGCTGTGGATCGGCTTCGCGTCCGACCCGCGTGGAGCCTTGGTGGCGGATGCCGGTGCGGCCAAGGCGGTTCGAGGCGGGCGCGCGAGTCTGCTCGCCGCCGGCGTCGTGGAGGTTCACGGCGAATTCTCCGCCGGCGACCCGGTGTGGATTGATGACGAGGCGGGCGCGCATCTGGCTCGCGGGCTCGCGGGCTTCGACTCCGAGGAGATCCCGCAGATGCTCGGCCGCAACACCGCGCAGCTCAGGCGGTTCCTGGGCGACGAGTTCGCTCACCCCGTGGTGCACCGCGACAATCTCGTGCTGGTCTGATTCGTCGCGCAACGAGAGCCGCCGTGCCGGGCGTAGTCGGGGTCTGTTGTTTTTTCGTGCTCTGGGTTTAGCATGGATGGCATGACTATGGCTGACTGGCAGACTTTTTCCGACCGTATCAACAATGTGGCACCGAGTGCGACTCTTGCCGTCGATTCCAAGGCGAAGGCGATGAAGGCCGCCGGCGTCGACGTGATTGGCTTCGGCGCGGGAGAACCTGATTTCCCGACTCCCGCGGATGTCGTGGATGCCGCCGTCAAGGCGTGCAACGACCCGCGCAACTACAAGTACACGCCCACCGCCGGCTTGCCCGAGCTGCGCGAGGCGATTGCGGCCAAGGTGCTGCGTGACTCCGGCTACGAGGTGACCGCCGATCAGGTCGTGGTGACCAACGGCGGCAAGCAGGCCGTGTACGAATCCTTCCAGGTGCTGCTCAATGACGGCGACGAGGTCATCATTCCCACGCCGTTCTGGACGAGCTATCCGGAGGCCGTCAAGCTGGCCGGCGGCAAACCGGTCGAGGTGTTCGCTGGCGCCGACCGTGGTTTCGAGCCCGACATCGCCGCCATCGAGGCCGCCCGGACCGAGCGCACGAAGGCCATCATCATCACCTCCCCGAACAACCCGACCGGTGCCGTGTGGAGTCGCGAGGCGATCCGCGCGATCGGCGAGTGGGCCGTGGAGCACCACGTGTGGGTCATCTCCGACGAGATCTACGAGCACCTCAACTATGACGGCGCCAAGACCGCATACGTCGGCGTCGAGGTCCCCGAATGCCGCGACCAGCTGCTGGTGCTCAACGGCGTCGCCAAGACCTACGCGATGCCTGGCTGGCGAGTTGGCTGGATGGTCGCCCCCGCGCCCGTCGCCGCGTCCGTCGCCAAGCTGCAGGGCCATTTGAGCTCCAACGTTTCCAACGTTCCGCAGCGAGCGGCGCTCGCCGCCGTCGCGGGTTCGCTCGACGAGGTGCATATGATGCGCGAGCCATTCGCCGCCCGCCGCAAGGCCATTGTCGCCGCCCTGAACGATATCCCCGGCGTCCACTGCCCGACGCCCACCGGTGCGTTCTATGCGTTCCCCGATGTGACCGGCCTGCTGGGCAAGCCGCTCGGCGAGAACGGCACCGTCGTGAACACGTCTTCCGAACTCGCCGCGGCGCTGCTGGACGAGGCCCATGTCGCCGCGGTTCCGGGCGAGGCGTTCGGCGCCCCCGGATACCTGCGTTTCTCGTATGCGCTGGCCGATGACCAGCTCGCTGAGGGCATGCGCCGGTTCCGCCGCTGGGTCGGCTGAAACCGTTGCAAGAGGTCGTGCGCGGTATCTGCCGCGCACGCCGCGGCACGCCGATTACGCGCCGGTCGAGACACGCGATTGGACGAAATCGGCAATCCCCGCTAATATGGCCTCTTGGCGGTTTTGCCAAGTAACGGACACGTAGTCTTGCGTGCCGGGTACAGTGGGCAAAGTTCACCTAGGGAAGTGGCGCAATTGGTAGCGCAACGGTCTCCAAAACCGTAGGTTGTGGGTTCGAGTCCCGCCTTCCCTGCCAAGTATTTGCAACCAACACACAAAAGGATGAACATGGCGAAGGCAAGCAATGCGGAGAAAGCGGTCAAGCCGAATGTATTCATGCGCATCGGCCTGTTCATCAAGCAGATTATCGATGAGCTTCGCAAGGTGGTCACCCCCACTGCGAAGGAACTGTTCTTCTGGTCTCTTGGCGTGTTCATCTTTGTCGTGTTGCTGATGCTCCTCGTCACGGGCATGGATTTCGGTCTGGGCAAGCTCGTGCTGTGGGTGTTCGGCTGATCCATCGACCCTGAAGGTGAAAGTTACGCATGACTGATGAAGTGAATCTCGATAACCTCGACGCACTGGCGGATCTTCCCGATTCGGCCGACACGGCCGTTGAAGCCGATCCGGTTGCGGACGCGGCGGTTGATTCCATCAATGATAATGCCGAAGAACAGCCCGCCGCGGCTGATGACGCCGTTGAATCCGACACCGCCGAAAACGATGCGGAAGCGTCCGGCGACGCCGACGAGCAGGAATCCGAAGAACTCGATGCGGGCGCAAAGGCCGTTGAGGAGTTCTCAAAGTCGCTGCGCACCCTGGAAGGCAAGTGGTATGTGCTCCACACCTATTCCGGTTACGAGAAGCGCGTGAAGACGAACGTCGAATCCCGTGTCACTAGCTTTGGCCTGGAAGACAAGATCTTCCAGATCGAAGTGCCGATGGAGGAAGTCGACAAGCACACTGACAAGGGCAAGAAGGTCATCACCCGCGTCCGCATTCCCGGCTACGTGCTCATCCGCATGTGGCCCGACGAGGATGCCCGTCGTATCGTGCGCGAGACCGAAGGCGTGACCGGCTTCGTCGGCCCGACCAAGGATCCGGCGCCGCTGTCCCGCAAGGAAGTCGTCGCCATGCTGGCGCCGATGATCGCCTCCGAAGCGCTCAAGAAGGCCGGCGATAAGCCTGCCGCGGCCAAGAAGCGCGTTGTCGAGGTGTCCTACGCCGTCGGCGATCAGGTCACCGTCATCGACGGGCCGTTCGCCACGATGGCCGCCGTCGTCTCCGATGTCGAACCCACCACACAGAAGCTCACCGTGCTGGTTTCCATCTTCGGGCGCGACACGCCGGTGGAACTCGGCTTCCATCAGGTGGAGAAGCTTCAGTAAGTCGTCAGACGTTGTTTGCATGAACGGCGGTCGGTTTTCCGGCCGCCGTTTTGCGTTGCCGGCACCATTTGTGCCACGACATGCCACGCACGTACAATGGCTCTCATGGCATCCAAAGGAAAACCGTCACCGCGTTCCGCGGTCAAGCCGCTGTCCAATGCACAAGTGAGCAGGCTCGCCAAGGCGCACACGCTCGTCGATCCGATGCACGACCTGCCGACCGGCCCTGATCGCACGATCAACGAGGCCGAAATCGCCGCGCAGAACCCCAAGGGCACCTCACGGCTGCTCAAGGGCGTCGATGTCGTGTTCCGCGCAAGCTGCAGGACGTACGCCTGGGGGCTCGACAACATCCCTGAAACCGGCCCGTTCATCACCGCGGCCACGCATGTGACCATGTTCGACGTGTTCGTGCCGATGGCGTCGCTGTTCCACATGGGCCGTCGCCCGCGCTACATGGCGAAGGCCGAGATGGCGCACTGGCCTCTGATCGGCAAGTGGTTCCAGATTGTAGGCATGCAACCGGTTCAGCGCCGGTCCGGCAAGGCACGAGCCATCGAGGAGACCTCGGTCGAGATTCTGACGAGCGGCCGCCCGCTGACCGTCTGGCCGGAGGGCACGGTGACCCGCGACCCGAAGAAATGGCCGATGAGCATGAAGAACGGCGTCGGCGTGATCGCACTGGAGGCATCGCGCCGGCTCGGATACCAGGTGCCGCTGTTCTGCGCGGTGACGTGGGGTGCGGCGAGCATCAACCACTGGTGGCCGTGGCCGCGCAAGAACGTCGTCATGTGCTACGACGCGCAGCTGGATTACGCTGATCTGCTGGTCGACAGCGAGTCGTGGGGCGATGAGCCGCCCGTGGAGCTCGCCGACGAGCTGACCCGCCGGGTACGTGTGCGCATGACGCAGGTCATGGCGGAGATCCGCGGCGAGCGTGCTCCCTCCGGCTACTGGGATTACCGTACGATGAGCCGCGTTACCGACTGATTCCCGAACACGACGGACATCCGAGACGCCCGCGCAGCGCCATGCCGCGCGGGCGCGTTCATACCTGCACGACGTGCGCATGGAGGTCTCGTATCCGGGGCTGGAGTAGGGTAGTGGGTTATGAAATGTACTGTATTGGGTGCCGGCGCATGGGGCACCACTTTTGGCCAGGTGATGGCGGACGCGGGCAATGACGTGACGATGTGGGCCATCGAGCCCGAAATCGTGGAGGGCATCCGCGACCGGCACCACAATGCCGTTCGTCTGCCGTCCGTCGCCAAGCTGCCCGACAACATGACTGCCACGGGCGACCGGGCGCAGGCCGTCAAGGACGCCGATATCATCGTCGTCGCCATCGCCGCCCAGTTCGCGCGCGTGGCGCTCGCCGAGTTCAAGGACCTGATTCCCGATACCGCCGTCGTCGTCAGCCTGATGAAGGGCATCGAGCGGAACACCAAGAAGCGCATGGATGAAGTGGTCCGCGAGGCCCTCGACCTGCCGGCTGAGCGTTTCGCCGCGGTTTCCGGACCGAACCTGAGCAAGGAGATCGCCGACCGTCAGCCGGCCGCCACGGTCGTCGCCTGCGAGAATCTGGACAATGCGCGCAAGGTGGCGTCCGCCTGCACGACCAGTTACTTCAAGGCGTTCATCACTTCCGACGTGATCGGACTGGAGATGTGCGGGTCGTTGAAGAACGTCGTCGCCCTCGCAGTCGGCATGGCCCGTGGAGCCGGATACGGCGAGAACACCGCCGCGATGATCGAGACGCGTGGACTGGCGGAGCTGACCGCGCTCGGCAAGGCCGCAGGTGCCGATCCGAAGACGTTCGCCGGTCTCGCCGGCGTGGGCGATCTGACCGCCACCTGCGGCTCGCCCCTGAGCCGCAATTACACGTTCGGCGCGAATCTGGGCAAGGGCCTGAGCGTCGAGGAGGCCACGAAGGTGAGCAACGGCGTCGCCGAGGGCGTGCCGACCACCGACGCCGTGGTCGCGCTCGGCGACGAGCTCGGCGTGCCGACTCCGCTCGCCTACGCGATGAGCTGCGTGCTGAACGAAGGCATATCCTGCCAGCAGATGCTCTCCGAACTACTCGGCACCGAGATCACCGAGGAGTAGGCTGCATTAACCACCCCAGTCTCGTTGCGCTCGACAGCCCCCGCCAGCGGGGGCGTTAGCATATGCCCCGCAGCGAGACGGGGTGGTTCGCGCCATCGGCAAAGCTAATCTCGCCGGTGCCCACCCTGCTGAGTTTGGCGGGTTTTGCAAGAGGCGAATTGTTACGGGGCGGTGCGCCATTGCACGTATTAGGCTATGACCCAGTATGTGCAAAACATGGCATGGGAGGAAAACATGGCAGAAACGGCCAAGATTCGCGTTGTGGTGATGTATGGCGGCAAGGCCGACGAGCATTCGATTTCCTGCATCTCGACTGCCGGCGTGCTGCGCGCGCTTGACACCGACCGGTTCGAGCCGGTGCCGGTGGGCATCACCAAGCAGGGCCAGTGGATCGTGGACGGCGAGGACCCGCGCGGATGGGATATGGCCGACGGTCTGCCGGTCGTCGAGAAGACTCCCGGCTCGCGCGACGTCGTGCTGGACGTGGCGCTCGGGCAGGATGGCTTCTTCGCCCGCAATGACGACGGCACGCTGAGCTCGCTGGGGCACGTTGACGCGGTGCTGCCGGTTCTGCACGGCCCGTATGGCGAGGACGGCACGATTCAGGGTTTGCTGGAGATGATGGATGTGCCGTACGTCGGTTGCGGCGTGCTCGCGTCCGCCGCGTGCATGGACAAGCATTACACGAAGGTGCTGCTGGCCGCCGCCGGCATTCCGGTCGCTCCCGGCATCACCGTGGACGCGCGCGGCTTCGACGCGGCGTCGCGGTTCGCCGCTGATGCCGATGGTCTGCTCGCTCAGGTCGAGGAGGCCGGACTGGCGTACCCGCTGTTCGTCAAGCCGTCCCGCGCCGGATCGAGCTTCGGCGTGACCAAGGTGGAGCATGCCGGTGACGCCGCCGAGCTGGCCGCCGCCGTGTTCGAGGCGAGCCATCATGATTGGCGAATCCTGATCGAACAGGGCATCGACGCGCGTGAGATCGAGTGCGCGGTGCTGTGCCCGAAGGCCGGCAGTGAGCCGCAGGCCAGCTGGCCGGGCGAGATCGTGCTCGACAAGCGCAACAGCGGCGACGACCAGTTCTACGACTTCGACAGCAAGTACATGGATTCGTCGGCGAGCCATGTGGAGGTGCCGGCGAATCTGCCTCAGGAGACTCTGCAGCAGGTGCGCGAGACCGCGGTCAAGGCGTTCAAGGCGGTGGATGGCGCCGGCCTGAGCCGCGTGGACACGTTCGTGACGCCGGACGGCGAGGTGATGGTCAATGAGATCAACACGATGCCCGGTTTCACGCCGATCTCCATGTATCCGAAGGCATGGAAGGCGACCGGCATCGGCTATACCGACCTGATCACCAAGCTGATTGACGGCGTGCTGCGCTAGAAACCGACGGCACGGTTAGGAGAAACACTATGGGAAAACATGTTGGCGGCAAGCTGGTGCTTGCCGGAGCCGTAGCCGCGGGCGCCGCGGTCTGGGCCATCAAGCCGCGTTCGTTCAGCGACAAGCAGCGTCATTTCGTGCCGTCGGTTCCGGACGTATGGTATGCGCATCGTGGCCTGCATGACGCGGGATCGGGACTGACGCCGGAGTATGCGGCGCACAGCGGCGAGTATGTGGCGCTGGCGCGTCGCTGTGCATTGCGCGCGGGATACGGGACCGCTGACTTCAGCGGCTCGATCGCCCCGGAGAATTCGCTGGCTGCGTTCGCCGCCGCCTGTGAGGCCGGATTCGGCATCGAATTGGACGTGCAGCTCACCAAGGACGGCCGCGTGGTGGTCGTGCATGACGATAACCTGTTGCGCGTGGCCGGAGATCCGCGCAAGATCGCCGACCTGACGTATGAGGAGCTGTCGCGCATCCCGCTGTTCCCCGCGCCCGCGAAGCCGGGGGATGCCGAGGCGGCGCCCGTCGCCGACCCGGTGGCCGCCGCACAGTTCGCTCCGCAGGGCTACTACCAGCACGTGCCGCTGTTCGTCGACGTGCTGCGCGTGATCGCGGGACGTGTACCGGTGATCGTGGAGTACAAGTTCGCCGACAACGCCGCGTGGGGCGAGCGGGCGGACGAGCTGATGGAGAAGGGCGACCAACTGCTGCAGGCGTATGACGGCCCGTATGTGATCGAGTCGTTCCATCCGGGCGCGGTCAACTGGTACAAGGAGCACCGTCCGGAGGTGTGCCGCGGACAGTTGGCAGAGCCAGCGTCGCTCACCGGTACCGGGGCCAAGGAGTGGCTGGCCGGGCTGTTGGCGTTCGATTGGATCTCCCGTCCGGACTTCGTGGCGTTCGACTGGCATGGCGGCCCCTCTCCGCAGCTGCGGGCCGCACGCTGGATGGGCGCGATACCGGTGTCGTGGACGGTTCGCAGCGCGGACGAACTCGCCGAATGCGACCAGTATTTCGACCGCCACATCTTCGAGTCGTTCGTTCCGGATAGCAAATAATCCTTTTATATAGTGCGTGCCCCCATCGCGAAGCGACTGGGGGCCTTAGCGTCCGTAAGTGCGCGCCGAAACGACAAGTGCGCGCACTTACGGACGCAAACAGACCCATTTGCGTCCGTAAGTGCGCAGGGTCGTCGTTCCGGCGCGAACATATGGACGCAAATCACCTTCAGTGAGCATCGCATCGGCCAGTTGGCTCTTCCAGCGCTCCAATAAGTAAGGTAAGTTAACAAATAGCGGAAGACTTCCGCGAGACAGTGTTGTCGCGACGGGGAAAAATCACTGTTCTTTGAGGGGGTTTGCGCAGGTTTTTTCATGCATACCCATTGGTATATGGCGAAAATTTCTATTTTCCTTGGAAATTAGTAATGTTAACAACACACGTTCTTGTATTTTGTTAAGAGTGTTATCATAGAAAACTGAGACGCGCGTGTCGGGCTTCCGTCATGCGTATCCGCTCAAGGTTGAGCCTTAGTGCTCCATGATGAAGGTAAGGAAATATGAGAAAACGAGTGGTTTCAGTGGCCCTTGCGGTCGCGCTCGCCGTCGCCCCACTGGGGGTGGGCAGCACAGCGTCCGCCGCGCCGCTTTCTGCAAGTGATTTGCAGGCTCTCGCGCTCCGTTCAGCGGCTAGCTCCAATGACGCGAACGCCAACGATGTCGCCACCGTCGCGGACGATGCTGCCGTGAACGGCTGGACGATTGACAGCAACACCGCCAAAGGCGGCGAAATTCTTGCAGCCGGCACTGGCGATTATGCGGGATGGACTCATTTCAAGTCCACCTCCGCCAACGGCAATGCCACCAGCGGCAGTGGCTATCCGGCTGTCGCTATTAGCGGCAAGACGATTGACCTGACTCGGGCTGGAGAGTTCTCCATCAAGGTCAAGTCCCCGCAGGCTGGTTCCGCAAACCGTTTCGGCTTCTACCTCGGCTACAAGGATCCGGGCAACGCCCTGTTCCTGGGCTATGACAAGGGGGGCTGGTTCTGGCAGAAGTATGTCGGCGGCAATGGCGATTACTACAACGGCACACGTGTCGCTGCCCCTGCCGCGAACGCTGAAATCACCGTCAACGTCTCCTGGACTGCCGCCAAGGTTGCCACGCTGACTATTGACGGACAGAAGGCGTTCGATGTGGATTACTCCTCGATGACCGCGCTGACCGACAAGCTCGCCATGAAGGCCGGCTCTTTCTCCGGCACCAGCGATGTCACTGATGTCTACTTCAAAGACTTCACCGTGGGTGAAGTCGCCAAGCACAACGTGACCGGCAAGGTCGTCGACGCCAGCGGCGCCGCCATCGCCGGCGCCGCAGTCGTCACCGGCAAGAACTCCGCCACCACCGCGGCGGACGGCACCTTCACCCTCACCGGCCTCGCCGCCGGCGACTACACGCTGACCGTGTCCGCCGAAGGCTACGATGACGCCACCAAGACCGTCACCGTCGCCGATGGCAATGCCTCAGTCGGCAACATCACGCTGAACAAGTCGGCCGAAGTCGCCACCGAGACGCTCTCCACCGCCGCCATGGACGTGCGCGTGAAGAAGAACTTCCCGTCCGTGTACGACTACACGATGAAGAAGCTCGACGGCAAGAAGATGTACGGCCAGCCGAAGGACGTGCGCGTCATCACCATCAACGGCACCGACGTGACGCTGACGGACTCCGACGTGACCTTCAAGAAGGTCAACGCGACCGAGGCCCAGTACACGCTGAACGTCAAGAGCGGCGACAAGATCAACGCGGTCGTCACCGTGCAGATCAAGGTCGTCGACAATACGCTCAAGCTCAACGTCACCAAGATCGTGAACAAGGCGGATGACGCCAAGACCGAGGCCGAGGAGAACCCGGTCCAGACGATTGCGTTCCCGAACCAGAGCCTCATCTCCGTGCGCTCCGGTCAGGACGGCGCCCAGTTCACCGGCGCCCGCATGTCGTCCGACACTGCCAGGCCCGGTGACACCAACTTCGACATCACCGCCAACACCACGGTCAGCAATGCGAACGACTACACCTACGGCTTCGTCTCGGGCGATGGCCTGAGCGCCGGCCTGTGGTCCAACTCCGAGCACGACGGCACCACCGTCGGCAACACCGTCGCCGGCGGTGCGAGGAACACCCGCGTGCTCACCTCCACCCAGAAGGTCGGCAAGGCCACCTCCTTCGGTCTGGGCACTGCGCCGTGGTACTACCACCGCGTCGTGACCGACACGAAGAAGCGCACCTACACCGTCGAAGAGACCGACATGCCGAAGATGGCCGTCGCCATCGCCGGCGATGAGAACGAGGACGGCACGGTCAACTGGGAAGATGGCGCGATCGCATACCGCGACATCATGAACAACCCATACAAGTCCGAGGAAGTTCCCGAGCTGGTCGCATGGCGCATCGCCATGAACTTCGGCTCCCAGGCGCAGAACCCGTTCCTGACCACGCTTGACAACGTCAAGAAGGTCGCCCTCAACACCGACGGCCTCGGCCAGTCCGTGCTGCTCAAGGGCTACGGCAACGAAGGCCACGACTCCGGTCATCCGGACTACGGCGACATCAACACCCGCGCCGGCGGCGCCGCGGACATGAACACCCTGATGGAGAAGGGCACCGAGTACGGCGCCCGCTTCGGTGTGCACGTCAACGCGTCCGAAATGTACCCGGAAGCCAAGGCCTTCAGCGAGGACATGGTGCGTCGCAACTCCAGTGGCGGCCTGAGCTACGGCTGGAACTGGCTGGATCAGGGCGTCGGCATCGACGGCATCTACGATCTCGCCTCCGGCATGCGCAAGTCCCGCTTCGCTGACCTCAAGAGCAAGGTCGGCGACAACATGGACTTCATCTACCTCGACGTGTGGGGCAACAACACCTCCGGCGCCGAGGACTCGTGGGAAACCCGCAAGATGAGCCAGATGATCAACCAGAACGGCTGGCGTATGACCACCGAATGGGGCGCCGGCAACGAGTATGACGCAACCTTCCAGCACTGGGCCGCCGACCTTACCTACGGCGGTGCCGGCATGAAGGGCGAGAATTCTCAGGTCATGCGCTTCCTGCGCAACCACCAGAAGGACAGCTGGGTCGGCGACTACCCGTCGTACGGCCAGGCCGCGAACGCCCCGCTGCTCGGCGGCTACAGCATGAAGGACTTCGAAGGCTGGCAGGGACGCAACGACTACGCCGCGTACATCAGGAACCTGTACACGCACGACGTGTCCACCAAGTTCATCCAGCACTTCAAGGTCGTCCGCTGGGTCAACAGCCCGCTCGACGCCACCTCCGTGAAGGATGCCTCCGTCAACAACGGCAACGAGCAGATCACGCTGAAGGACGACCACGGCAACGTCGTCGTCCTGTCCCGTGGCTCCAACGACACCAACAACGCCGCGTACCGCAACCGCACCATCACGCTCAACGGCATCACCGTGGCGTCCGGCGCGGTCTCCCCGGGCAACAGCAACACCGTCAAGGGCACTGAGTCCTACCTGCTGCCGTGGCTGTGGGACGTGAACACCGGCAAGCTCGTCAAGTCCTCCGATGAGAAGCTGTACCACTGGAATACCCAGGGCGGCACCACCGAGTGGACCCTGCCGAAGGATTGGCAGAACCTCGCCTCCGTCAAGGTGTACCAGCTCACCGACCAGGGCAAGACCAACGAGAAGACCGTCGCCGTCTCCGGCGGCAAGATCTCGCTGACCGCCGAGGCCGAGACCCCGTACGTCGTGACCAAGGGCTCCGAGAAGCAGATCTCCGTCAAGTGGAGCGAAGGCATGCACGTCGTGGACGCCGGCTTCAACGGCGGCCAGAACACCCTCAAGGACAACTGGGCCGTCTCCGGCACCGGCAAGGCCGAGGTCGAAGGCACCAACAACGCCATGCTGCGCCTGACCGGTGACGTGAAGGTCTCCCAGAAGCTCACCGACCTGACCGCGGGCAAGCGTTACGCGATCTACGTGGGCGTGGACAACCGCACCAACTCCCCGGCCAAGATCACCGTGACCAACGGCACCAAGGTCCTCGCCACCAACGAGACCGGCAAGTCGATCGCCAAGAACTACATCAAGGCGTACGGCCACAACACGAACTCGAACACTGAAGGCGGCAGCAGCTACTTCCAGAACATGTACGTGTGGTTCGTGGCTCCGGAAAGCGGCGACGTCAAGGTGACGCTCTCGCACTCCGGCGCATGCGACAACACCGACCATGTGTACTTCGATGACGTGCGCGTGCTTGAGAACGGTTACAAGGGCCTGACGCTCAACGCTGACGGCACCCTGAAGACGCTCACCAACGACTTCGAGGACAATGCCCAGGGCATCTGGCCGTTCGTGGTCTCCGGCTCCGAAGCCGTCGAGGACAACCGTATCCACCTGTCCGAGCTGCATGCCCCGTTCACGCAGGCCGACTGGGATGTCAAGAAGATGGACGACGTGCTCGACGGCAAGTGGTCCGTCAAGGCCAACGGCCTGACCCAGAAGGGCACGCTGATCTACCAGACGATCCCGCAGAACGTCAAGCTGGAACCGGGCGAGACCTACAAGGTGTCGTTCAAGTACCAGTCCGGCTCCGACGACATCTACGCCATCGCCACCGGTGACGGCGAGTACAACGCCAGCACCGTCAAGCTCACCAACCTGAAGAAGGCCCTGGGCGAGGACGGCACGGCCGAGTTCGAGATCACCGGTTCCATCACCGGCGACAGCTGGTTCGGCATCTACTCGACCTCCACCGCTCCCGACCTGCAGAACACGTCCGGTTCCGCCGCCGACTTCGGTGGCTACAAGGACTTCGTCCTCGATGACCTGAAGGTCGAGCACGTGGCATCCGCCGAGCACACCAAGGCCGACGCCGAGGCGAAGCTCAAGGAAGTCAAGGACACCTACGACGGCAAGAGCGGCGACTACTCCGCCGAAGTCTGGACCACGTACGTGAACACGGTGGCCGAGATCAAGGCGCTCATCGCCAAGGACAAGCCCGACTACACCACCGCCTACAACAAGGCTGTGGCGCTGGCCGAGTACATGAAGAACGCACCGGGCGACGACTCGAACGATGCGTACGACGTGGCGACCGACGCCTACACCGTCGAGGCGGGCAGCCAGCAGGCACTGTCGGGCGGCAATGAGGGCCCGGCAAGCCTCGCCCAGGACGGCAATGCCAGCACCCACTGGCACACCTCCTGGAGCGCCAACGCAGTGTCCGCCGGTACCGCCTGGTATCAGTTCAACCTGAACGAGCCGACGACCATCGACGGTCTGCGCTACATGGCCCGCAGCGGCAGCGCGAACGCGAACGGCAAGATCAAGAAGTACAAGATTACGCTGACGCTGTCCGACGGCACCACCAAGGACGTCGTCACCGATGGCACGTTCACCACGACCAGCGGTGTCTGGCAGAAGGTCAAGTTCGACGCGGTCAAGAACGTCACCAAGGTGCGCATCACCGCTCTCGAAACCGCGGGACAGTCCGCGGGCGAGGTGAACACGTACGCCTCCGCTGCCGAGCTGCGTGTCACCACGGTTCGCGACGTGCCGAGCACCGAGGTCAAGGTCAACAAGTGCGATCTGCAGAACCTGTACGATGACGCTTCCGCCCTGACCGAGGCCACCTACACCGCCGACACCTGGAAGGTGCTCGTCGCCAAGCGCGACGCCGCCAAGAAGGTGCTGGACGACGAGAACGCCACCGCGTACGACGTGGCCCTCGCCTACCAGAACCTGAAGGACGCCATCGCCGCTCTGGAAGAGCGCGTGGACACCTCCAAGCTCGCCGGCCTGGTCGCCGATGCCGAGAAGCTCAAGGAATCCGCGTACACCAAGGATTCGTGGGCCGCGTTCAAGAAGGCTCTGGATGCCGCCAAGGCCGTCCTGAACAATGCGAACGCCACCAAGGCTGACGTCGATGCCGCGTACAACGCGCTGAACGCCGCGATGAAGGCCCTGAAGCCCGCCTCCTCCAAGCCGACTCCGACCCCGGAGACGACCGACAAGAGCAAGCTGCAGGCCACCATCGATCAGGCCAAGGCCCTGGATCTGAGCGGTTACACGAAGAAGTCCGCCCAGGCCGTGCGTGACGCCCTCGCCAAGGCCCAGAGCGTCCTCGCCGATGACAACGCCACCCAGGCTGACATCGACGCCGCGCAGAAGGCCCTCGCCGACGCGATCGCCGCACTGGAGAAGGCCGATGCCAACGGCAACGCCATCTCCAAGACGGGTGCGAACGTCGCCGTCATCGGCATGGCCGGCATGATGCTGGTCGCCGCCGCTGGCGCGGTGTTCATCGCCCGCAAGCGCGCCGAGTGATATAAGTAAATAGGAAAAGGGAGGTCGCCCTGTGGCGGCCTCCCTTTTTTGTGTTCAATCCGTTATGGATAGCCAGGACCGCGTCATTTTGCCCCCCCCGCCAGTGGGGGGGGCAAATATGTAGTCCCTTGTTTTATATTTCAGGCGTAGATGTTTCTCGGGCGCATGTCCTCCGGCAGGCCCTCCAGCAGTGTCGCCACGGAGCCTTCCTCGAAGACGGAGCGGATGCCTGCGGCCAGCAGCGGCGCCACCGACAGCACGGTCATGTTATCCAAGCGCTTCTCCTGCGGCACTGGCACAGTGTCCATCAGGATGATTTCGCGGGCGCCGCAATCGCGCAGGCGCTCCACGGCCGGGCCAGACAGCAGACCATGCGTGGCGACCAGAGTCACCGAGGCGGCGCCGGCGTTGCGCAGCGTGCGCACGGCCTCGCAGATTGTGCCGGCGGTGTCGATCATGTCATCCACCACCACGCAGTCGCGCCCCTGCACGTCGCCGATGATGCCATGCGCTTCGGCATGGTTCGGGCGCGTGATGTCGCGAGTCTTGTGGATGAACGCGAGCGGGAGCCCGCCCAGCTTGGCGGCCCACTGCTCGGAAACCTTGATGCGGCCGGCGTCGGGGGAGACGATCGTCGCCTTGTCCATAGGCACGTGGCTGCGCACGTAGTCGATCAGCACGGGCATGGCGGTCAAATGGTCGACCGGGCCGTCGAAGAAGCCCTGCTCCTGCGCGGCATGCAGGTCGACGGTGACCAGACGGTTCGCCCCCGCGGTGCGGAACAGGTCGAACATCAGGCGGGCGGTGATCGGCTCGCGGCCCTGATGTTTCTTGTCCTGACGGGAGTAGCCGAGGAACGGTGCCACGACGGTGATGGACTTGGCGGAGGCGCGCTTGAGGGCGTCGATCATCAGCAGTTGCTCCATCACCCACTTGTTGATCGGGTTGGTGTGGCACTGCAGCACGAACACGTCGGCGCCTCGAACCGGCTCCGCGAACCGCACATACATCTCACTGTTGGCGAAGTCGTATGCGGTGGTGGGCAGCACGTTGATGCCGAGATATTGAGCCACTTCATTGGCAAGCTCAGGGTATGCGCGGCCCGTCACCAAGGCCAGTCGCTTATCGGGTGTGCCCTCAAGGATCACCGACATGTTTTTCCGCTCTTTCCGTCGATAGTTTCGTTACCGTTCACCGTGGTGATACGTTGCCGTACACAAACCTTATCCAATATACAAGAACCCGCCGTCCCAAGAGGAACGGCGGGTTGCGATGCTCACGGATTCTTCCACTTACGGCACGGTGCGCGCAGCAGGTGCCCCGTGCCGTGCGAAATCATTCCGATCAGTCCTCGTCCAGCGTGATGTCCAGCTTGTCGCCGTCCAGCGTGAACTTTCCGCTGATGCTGAAGCTGGTGGACCTGTCCGTCGGCTCCCAGGAGTCGTCGTAGTTCTTGTACTCGTACGCCACCTTGACTTTGCCGCCGTACACGTAGAAGCTGCCCGAGTCGATGCTGAGGTCATCAGTGGTGACGGTCGGGTATTCGGTGATGTTCCACGCGATGTTGCGGTAGTCGTCATCGGAACCGTACATGCTGAACGGGCAGCCTTCAGGCTGTGCATCCGTGGACTTGGCGCAGGTATCCAGCTTGTCCTTGATCTTCGCGTTGATCTTGTCTGCCAGAGCGTCGGTCGGCTCGGCAGAGATCGAGGCGGAGGATTTGGAGGAGGTGGTCAGCGTCGTCGAATCCGCGGTCAGATACTTCGACGTGACCGGTTTCACCGTGTACGAGCCCGGATACATCTTGAAGGTGTAGGTGCCGGAATCGGATGCTGTGGCGTTCTTCGCGCCGACCTTGACCCCGTTGACGGTGAAGTTGGTGATGGCCGGTGACGTGTAGACGGAGATCTCCTTGACCAGCGGCGTCGTGATGTTCCAGTTCTTGAAGATCAGGAACTTGGATCCGTTCGGCACGACCGTCAGAGTGTCGGTCATGGACTTGCCGCCCAGCGTGTACGAGATCTGCATCGTGCGGGAGCCGTCCGCGTTGTCGGTGGCGGAGATGATGCGCTGGTTGCTGATCGTGGTCTTGTCGCCCTTGGAAGCCGCACTGGTGAGCAGTGTGCGCTTGCCGTTGGCGACCTGCGGGTCGGAGATGCCGTTGGCCTTGTCATAGTCGCCGGACGCGATGGCCGACAGGTAGCTCTTCGCGGTGTTATCGGCGCTGAACACGGTGGAGTTGACCACTGCGTAAGCGATACCGAGCAGGGCAAGCACGCCGACGATGGCGCTGATGATGATGGCCAGCTTCTTCTGCTGAGGGGTCATGGCCTTGGCTGCAGCCGGGGCGGCGGGAGCAGCCACCGGAACGGGGGCGACAGGTGCAGCTGCAGGAGCGGCAGGAGCGCCGGCAGGAACTTGGACAGTCGGGGCACCACCTTGGGCCTGAGAGGCCGCGGCGTCGGTGCCGGTAGCGGGAACCCCCTGAACCGGAGCGACGGGAATCGGGGCGCCCTGAATGGGAACGCCCTGAACCGGAACCCCCTGAACGGGAACGCCCTGAACCGGGATGCCAGCTGCGGGCGCGGTCGGCGCTCCGGTGCCGGCGCCAGGCTGTCCGCCGAAGGACTGCTGCGGGCCGGTGTAGCCGGCGGCCGCGGCGACCTGTGACGGGAAGCGACCAAAGTGCGCTCCGCATGCCGCCGCATACGCGGTGACCTCGGCGGGTGTCGGGCGGACCGTGCCGCCGACGAACAGCTTCCATGCGCCGCCCATCGACAGCACTATGGCCGGGCCGAATGTCAGCGCCACCACCTCGATCAGGAACGACCATACGGCCGCGACGAGGAAGTACCATGCCGCGATGTTCAGCGACGCTTCAGAGGTATCGGACTGCATGGTGTAACCCAGCGTCGCGGACGTGAACAGGAACGTGACGATCAGCCAGATCACCAGCGTGGCGACCGGAGACTTCCACGAGTGCTGCCATCCCGCATATGCCGGATCATAGATGTTGCGGGCCGCGGCGCGCAACGCAATGTAGAACGTGGTGATAAGGAACGCCACGAATACCAGCCACAGCTGCCACGGTGCGCTGATGGAGCCGCCGTACTGGTTCGAGATGCCGAACAGCGACAGGTTAGCGATATTACCGCTGGCCGTGATGCCGACCGCGCCGAACGAGCCGAGCGCGAACGTCAGGAACGAAAGGTACGGCAGCAGAATCGGGAACAGCATGAACATCTGGCCGTTGTGCAGGCTGCTGGACAGCATGATCAGGCAAATGAAGCCGATCACCGTGAACACGACCGCGTAGATGAACGCCGCGTCAAGCAGCGTGCGCACGAAGCCGCGCGTGCGGTGAGCCCACTTCCAGGCCGCGGTGAACACGTTGTTGGAATCCGAGGCGTACTGGGCGAGCAGATAGCCGAAGAACGCGCCGATCGCGGCGAGCAGCAGCGTCATGAAATACGTACGGGCGGAGACGCCGGTCAGGATGGCCTTGGCCTGAATGCCGCCCATGCTGCCGGCTCCCAGCGTCAGCGGGAAGATCGCGGCGAGAATCAGATAGACGAATCCCATCACGACGCCGACGATGACGCTGCTGACGATGCCGGTCCACTTGAACCGGATGGCGAACTTACGTGCGAACCAGTATGCGCCGAACGCGGTGCCGAGAACCAGCGCCACGCCGGAAAGACCGACAGGCATCCATAGATGGCCGGACACGCCGAAGGACGACAGGGAGAGGTTGCCTCCGGTGATGTTGGGCGACAGTTGACCGGATACGCCCAGAACCATCACCAGAATCAGGAACTGGAAGAAGTTCGGCGTCACCGTGCCGGAACCGCTGGCGTCGCTCATCATGTGGGACAGACCGGGGACCATGCTCAGCCTGGACGCCCATGATGAGCCGGCCGACAAGAAGAAGATGGAGCCGATCAGGGCCAGCGCCATCGCGCCGATCAAGCCGAAGGCAAGGCTGATTGCGGCGGTCTGCAGCGAACGCGCGGAGAACAGCTCCTTGAACATCGGGTTGGGGACGAACTGCTGCGGAGCGCCGGGCTGAACCGGGGCGCCGGGGCAGGTGCGCCGGGGACGGGAGCACCAGGCGCGGGCGCAGCAAAAGTGCCGGGAGCCGGTGCTGCAGCCGCAACAGGTGCGGCGGCGGGAACTTCTCCGGCCGGAGCGGCGACTGGCACTTCTGCCGCCGGGGCGGGAGCTGCTGCTGCGGGCTCGGACTGTGCCTCGCCGGGAGCTGCAGGAGCTTCTTGTGCGGGGACTGGTTCGGGAACCGCCGGGAAGGCCGGCTCGGCCGCGGGCTGTTCCGCGCCGGGGAATGCGGGTGCCGGCTCGGGCTGCGGTGCCGCGGCCTGCGGGGCCGGTACGGGTTCGGGGAATGCGGCGACGGGAGCGGGTACTTCCGGCTGAGGCACGGCTGCGGTGCCGTGTGGAGCGGTGCCGAGCACGGTCGAATCTTCGACGTTGTCGCTGCTGTTTGCTGCGGCGACCGCGAGCGTCTGCCCGCATTGCGTGCAGAATCGTGCAGCGCTGGACAGCGTGGCGCCGCAGTGAGGACATATCATAACAAGCCCCTTTCTTGGTTTGCTCTTCCCTCCTTATTGTACAGTCGCCACGCCATCTTCAGCGGCTTATTCGCGGTACTTGGGCGGGGTATATAAGGCATGTTTTCGCCCCCATCGGGCAGGTAATCCGATATTCGATAGGGGCGAAAACATGCCAATGCATTCTCTGTGCCTGTGGCGTCATCTGTCCATGAATACGTTGCCGTTGGCGGCGAGGCATGCCAGCACTTCCGGTTTCTTCATGTCATACGTCGTGTTGACGGTCTCTCCGGGAGCGGCATGACCCATTGCGTTCGCCTCCTTCTCGTATTGTTCGACGGTGTAGGATTTCGGCACCAGTCCGGCGCGCTTAAGGCAATCGACTGCCCCCTCCTCATGAGACGCATACAGATTGGGATTGCCGACTTGTGCCATATACAACGCGTCCACCGAATCCACGGTGGCGATTCCACACGCGTTCAAGTCCTTGGCCTTTTTTTGGATGTAGTCAGGGTCATCTGCTTTATCTGAAGGAAGTACGTCTCCCTGCGGCTGCTGGATGCCGTTGGAGTAAGTTTTCAGTGTCGGCCTCGGATAGCCCTTGTCTTGGACGCACGTGATGTATCGGCTCCATGCGGCCTTGTAATCGGACAGACTTATTTTGCCGCTTGTCGCGGCCTTGCGCAGTGTCGCTTTCTGCGCGGGGTCCATTCCGGAGTCCTGGCCGAGCAGCTGCGTCGCATAAGCCTGCAAAGATGAGGCGAGACGTTTCCCGCCCGAGCCGGAATCCGTTGCTTGGCTCGTGTTCCGTGCCGTGCCGCATCCGCACAGCATCGCAATGGAAAGCGTAATGACGGCGATGACGGCGATGGCCATCGTCACCGTACGGCGGGATGCCGGAATATGTCCCATCTTCACTCCGATATGCATTATCTCAACATATGAGAATGTCTTTTTTACCAACGAGTGACACTCTTCCCTGTGACAGCACTATTGTTTGCCATGCGTATCCACAAATGCGGTCCTAGTTTCGGCGAACTCATGGTCGCACCTTTGTATTGATAGATCACAAAACCATGCAAGTTCCCGGTGTAGTACGCATTTCTATACGGCCAAGTGCCGGACACAGCTCCACTTCCGGCGAATTGCATATCCCCAAGTGCGCTACCGCTTGTCCAGCATCCAGCGTTCTTGTTTGTGCATCCCCTTGTTACGGTGATGGCGTTGACATTCATGGATGAAGGAGGAATCACGTCTAAAAGTTTGCCGGTCGATGGTTCTATGACTGCTACAGAGCCGGGCTTGGCCATGATGATTTTGCTGCCGTCTGCATCAGTGACGACTTCATATGTGGAGTCAAAGCCAGAAGCCTGCTTGGGTGACATCGATACGAACGATGCGGCGAGAGTCAGCAAAACAGCTAACAATGTTATCTGGAACCTTTTGGTTGCCGACATGATAATCTCCTCTTCGAAATTTCATCAGTCTTCAAATTTATATCTGAAAGACATCTCGGTCAAATGGTTGCGGACGTCATTTGGGGTCCGTGTCGCAGTATATTTGCAGGGGAATGCTGTCATGCAGTGTAACGTTGAGCGCAGGATAGGTCATGAGGAGAGATTATGCGGTGTTCCCGTTGTGGTGCGAATGTCGTTGAGGGCGATAGATTCTGCGAGAACTGCGGGGCGCCTGTAGCCGTGCAGGCGGGTCCCGTGTGCCCGGTGTGCGGTCAGCAGTCGGAACCCGGCATGCGGTTCTGCCAGCAGTGCGGTGCCGAGCTGTCCGCCGGCCCGCAGTCTGCGCAGCCGGCGCCGACCGCCCAGCCGGTGCCTCCTGCACAGCCTTATCAGGCTGTCCAGCAGTACGCGGGACAATACGGTGCCGCCCAGCCCGGTGCCGTCTTCCCGCCGCAGGCCGTGCAACCGCCAGTCCAACCGTCACGTCCTGGAGAGTCCGCCGGCAAGGGCAAGAAGAAGACCGCGCTGATCGTCGGCATCATCATCGCCGTACTCGTCGTGGCGCTTGCCGCCGGATTCGGCGTCTGGTGGTTCATGCTGCGTGATTCCGGCACCCAATCGGCTCAGACGCAGTCGACATCCCAGCAGAGCGGCAAGACCAAGTCCGGCGACAGCAAGGCCGCGAAAGACGACAAGCCCTGCACCGCTGCGCCCGATGCCGAGCTGAGTTCCGTCGACCACAGCGACGCCAATCTCGTCGCGCAGCTGCAGCTCGCCTCCAACTGCGCGTCGACGAAGGACGGCGACACGGCGGAGTTCAAGGAATCCGGCGTCAAGGTCAGCATCAAGGACGATGAAGGCAATGTCATCGCCTCGGCCGTCTTCGACTTCTCCAAGCAGCCGGTCAAGTTCAATGGCGAGACGGCCAACGTCGCGCTCGAATTCACCACGAGGCAGTACTGGCGCCCGTACGACCAGATCGAGACCGGCAGCGCCGAGGTCATCCTGCAGACCGGTCAGAGCGGCACCGGCGAGGCGGGCAGTGCGGACGGCGACGCGTTGGCAGGCTCCGACATCGACAGCGAGGACGCCGAGCGGTACGCGCAGCTTGCGTTGAGCTGGCAGCTCAAGCATGACGAATCCGCCGCATCCCGCTTCTACACCACCTACACCACGCAGCTGTCCAGCAAGAAAAACGACATGAAGGCCGACGGCAAGACCTGGCATTACGTGGACATCTACGAGCAGTTCCTGCAGCAGCGCATCAAGCACAAGAACGCGATCCTGATCTGGTCCGGCGATTACCCGACGTACACGAAGGCCGACGCTTCGACCGCGTATTACGTGATCCTGTCGGGTGATACGGTCGACTCGGTGAAGGCCGGCGACGCATGGTGCAAGTCGAACGGCTATGGTGCCGCGGATTGCGCGGTCGTGGATTTGCAGTAGGACGGATTACTCCCCAGTCGCTTCGCGACAGCCCCCGCAAGCTGTCGCGGGCATGGCGTAGCTTAGAGAAGTTGCTGTTTTCAGCAGCGCGTATACACACTCCTGCCATGGATAGTCCATGGCCGAATAGTCCGAAGGAGGTGGGTGATGTCTGCGCATAAGTACGAACTGATGTTCATTGCCGATCCTGAGCTGGATGAGCGCGGTCTGAAGAAGTTGACCGAGCAGTATCTGGAGCTCGTCACCAAGGAAGGTGGTTCCGTCGAGAACACCGATATTTGGGGACGTCGCAAGCTCGCTTACGAGATTGACGGCAAGACCGAAGGCAACTACGTGGTGGTCAACTACACGACCACTCCCGAGGTCAGCGCCGAGCTCGATCGTGTGCTCAACCTGAACGAATCCGTCGTCCGCACGAAGATTCTTCGTAAAGACGCCAAGTAAGCCGTATGAGTTTCTGATTGTTCGCGACTCGCTGAACCAAAGGTAAGAAGGTAAGTCATGGCAGGCGAAACCATCATCACCGTGGTGGGCAACCTCACGGCAGATCCCGAATTGAGGACCACGGGAAACGGCGCTTCCGTCGCCAGTTTCACCATCGCCTCTACCGCGCGTACCTACAATCGCAACACCGGGCAGTTTGAGGACGGCAATGCGCTGTTCATGCGCTGCTCCGCCTGGCGCGATCTCGCCGAGCATTGCGCCAGCACGCTGTCCAAAGGCACGCGTGTCATCGCGCAGGGGCGTCTCCAGCAGCGCTCGTATCAGGCGCAGGACGGCTCGAACCGCACCGTCATCGAGATGACGATTGATGAGATCGGCCCGTCGCTGCGTTACGCGACCGCGCAGGTCACGCGCACGTCCAGCGGCAACGGCCAAGGCGGGTTCGCCGGCCGTGGCAGTGGCGGCAATGGCGGATTCAACGCCGGCCAGGGCAATGGCGGCGGTTTCGGCGGCAACGCCGGCGGCTACCAGGGTGGCCAGGGCAATGGCGGCTTCAGCGGTGGCTATCAGGGTGGCGGCAATGGCGGCTACCAGGGTGGCGCGTCCGCTGCGGGCAACGCCGGCCAGAGCGCCGCGCCCGCGACCGATCCGTGGGGCACGTCCGGCGATGCCGGCTCGTCCTTCGGTTCGTTCGGCGGCTCGTCCGATTTCGGTGGCGATTCGCAGGAACCCGAGTTCTGATGCCCGTCCGCGGCCATATGAAGCCGCGCGACGCACGTAACAATCCAGAAGCAAGCATTCAATCGTAATTTTCAAGGAGAACATCATGTCACGTAAGAGGCCGCAACCGCCGGTCAAGCCGTTCAAGAAGAAGCCGAATCCGCTGAAGGCCGCCAAGGTCACCGAGATCGATTACAAGGACGTCGCGCTGCTGCGCAAGTTCATCTCCGATCGCGGCAAGATTCGTTCCCGCCGTATCACCGGCGTGACCGTGCAGGAACAGCGCGAGCTCTCCAAGGCGATCAAGAACGCCCGCGAGATGGCCCTGCTGCCGTACGCCACCACCGGTCGCTGAGTTAGGGAGGATAAGAAATGGCTGAATCCAAGGTTATTCTCACCCAGACCGTTGCCAACCTGGGCCACTCCGGCGATGTCGTCGCCGTCCGCTCCGGCTACGCCCGCAACTACCTGATCCCGCAGGGCCTCGCCTTCGCGTGGACCAAGGGCGCCGAAGCTCAGATCGTGCAGATGAAGCGCGCTCGCCTGGCCAAGGCCGTCGCCACCCGCGAGGATGCCGTCGCCGCCAAGGCCGCCATCGAGGGCACTACCGTCGAGATCGCTGCCAAGGTTTCCGAGTCCGGCAAGCTGTTCGGTAGCGTCACCGCCGAGCAGATCGCGCTGGCTCTCTCCGACAAGGCCGCGGTCAACCCGAAGGCCATCGAGGTCGAGCCGATCAAGACCACCGGCGACTTCCCGGCTAAGGCCGCCCTGCACCCGGAGATCACCGCCTCCTTCTTCGTGAAGGTCGTCGCCGAGTAACTCCGGCCCATCAGACAGATTATCGTCTGAGCTTAAGCATCAGCCCCTCCGCCGCTCCGCGCGGCGAGGGGCTTCTTGTATTGTTCCAAGTCGCAGCGAATGATTCTCAATAAGGAAGGTGCGAGGATTGCGAACATTTACGCACAAGTGAACAATATGAGAAAACGCTGTTTTCCAAGGATTTGCGGACATTGATGTTCGTTTGGAGTTGCGGCGGGCTTGCACCTTTCTTAATGAGAATGATTTGCTGCGAGGATGGGCGTTCTCAAGGCGCGGAAGCCAAGCCAGCCCCGTTCAACTCGTTGACAGCGGCGAACGGCATCACCCTCAAAGCCGGTGAGTCCCTGCTGCTCAAGACCGGCACCACCTGCACCAGCGCGACCCAGACCATCGACGGCGCCTCGGTCAAGACCGGCCTGCGCGACATCAACGCCAAAGGCACCAAGGACGCGCCCATCACCATCGGAGCGTACGGCGAAGGCGCCGCGCCCATCATCGCCGGTGCGGGCGTCAGCGAGACCATCCTGCTGAAGAACTCCGAATACATCACAGTGCAGGGCTTCGAAGTCACCAACACTGATGTGAACGCGGCCGATTACGAGGAATACATGCGCCGCGGCATCGCCCTGGACGCTCGGCAACGCCGACAACACGAAGAACAACGACACCGGCGGTGCCACTCGGCGCCCGAAGTCCGAACTGAACCAGGCCGACGCCGTAGTCTCCGGCGAGTGCGCGGCGAAACTCGGCGAACAGCTCACCCCGTACAAGGGCGACACCATCAACCAGCGCACGCTGTCCGCGACGCCAGGCAAGACGTACCGTCTCGGCCTGTGGGCGACGCTCGGCAAGAGCAACGACGACACCCCGTCCACGCTCAAGGTGCAGGTCAAGTCCAACCTCGCGTCGCTTGGCGCCGTCAGCTCGTTCAGCCAGTACCGCAAGACCGTGCTGAGCGAGACCGTGGACGTCGAAAGCAAGGAAGGCGGCAAAATTCACTACAGCGGGTCGTTCATCGTGCCGCTCGACGTGGACCCGTATGCCGCGCTGTGGGTCGCCATCTCGCAGACCGATCTGGCCTCTGGCTCGTTCGCGTACATCGACAACGTCACGCTCGTCGAGGACTCTGCGGCCGTGTCCGACGTCGCGTCGATCGCCGTGACCAAGCAGCCGACCAAGACCGTGTACGCCGCCGGCGAGACGTTCGACCTGAGCGGTATGGTCGTCACCGCCACGATGTCTGACGGCACCACCGCCGAGCTCGGCGAGGGCGAATACACGGTCTCCGAGTTCGACTCGTCGACCGCCGGCGAAAAGACCATCACGGTGACGTACGCCGCCGATACCTCGCTTACCGCCACGTTCAAGGTGACGGTGAAGGAGGCTGAGCCGGTCGACACCGTGCCGCCGGTGATCTCCGGTGCGGATGACGTGGCCGTGGAGTTCGGTGCGTCGTTTGATCCGGTGGCGGGTGTGAAGGCGGTTGATGATGTGGACGGTGATGTGACCGGTGCCGTGAAGGTGTCCGGTGACACGGTGGACACGAGCAAGCCCGGCGCGTACACGTTGGTGTACACGGTGAGCGATGCGGCCGGTGACGAGGCGTCCGTGACCCGTGTGGCCACCGTCAAGGAGAAGACGCCCGTCGAGCCTGGCGACAAGGATCCGGACGGTGATAAGGACGACCAAGGCAACAAGAAGCCGGGCCTGTCCGCGACTGACGCCTCGGTGTCCGTCGTTGCCATCGCCGCAATCGGCCTGCTTGCGACGGGCGCCGTGTCTGTGGCGGTTCGCCGCCGTCGCGACATCTAAGGCGCGGATTTCCTGAGTCGCGTTGGCCCTGAGCGGCTCAGGGCCAACGCATGCATTGATGCTGGTCGAATGGCTGTCCCATTCGACCGGCATCTTCGTCTATTTTGGCCTTGCCCGGCGTGATTCCACGATGTATGTGCTGCTATCTTCGTTTCGAGGGGTTGATTCCACTGCCTGGGAACATCTATCTGCGTTTCAGGGGGTGGTCAAAACACTATGCACGGAGTATATGGGGCATTTGCTCATTGAAATCATGCGGTTTGCGTGATGTCTATACTTTGCTACCAACCCCCTGAAACGCAGATAGATGTTCGTCGCGGCCTGAATCAACCCCTTGAAACGCAGATAGGGGCGGTTTGCGAGGATCACCCGGGCGGGGGCATGCTTCCAGTGGCGAATTAGGGGTGATTTGACTCGGGCGCACCCTCTCGACGAAAACAAAAAAAGGTCAGAATCTTTCGATTCCGACCTTGCTTGTGCCCCCGCAGGGATTCGAACCCTGGACACGCTGATTAAGAGTCAGCTGCTCTAACCAACTGAGCTACAGGGGCGTTGGTCATTTCTTGAGCCGAGTGATAACTATACTCGGAACTCGCTGCGATGCAAATCGGCGTGTCGCGTACGGAGTGTCGCGAGTAATTCCAATGGGTTCCACATGATTGCACCCAAGTGTGCATGGCAGGGCAGGGTGTGAATCACCGGGGATTCTGCCGTCCAATCCGCCCGTATCGCCGTTCGTCAAGGGGTAAAGTGTACAATCACGTCGTTTGCTTTCGCACCCAGCGAAATTGAGTCGCCGGGAGTACGAAAGAAATCCAATCATCCAGAGACCGTGAGCAGTCAGCCATGTCTGCGATGCGGTGGAGAGAAAAGAAGAAGCCGTGGAATATTCCCTCTTTACCAAGCTGGCTGCCGAGTTCTTCGGCACCGCCATCCTGATGATCTTCGGCAATGGCTCGGTCGCCAACGTCGAACTCAAGAACACGAAGGGCCACCACGCCGGATGGCTGAACATCGCCATGGGCTACGGTTTCGGCGTCATGTTCCCGGTGCTCATGTTCGGCGGCGTGTCCGGCGCCCACATCAACCCGGCCATGACCCTCGCCCAGGCGATCAACGGGCTGTTCCCGTGGAGCGACGTGCTGCCGTACATCGTGGCGCAGCTGCTCGGCGCACTGCTGGGACAGTTCATCGTGTACCTGACGTATTACCCGCACTACAAGGAGACCGAGGACGCGGAAGCGATCCTCGGCACGTTCTGCACGACCGACGCCGACAACGACAAGATCAACTACTTCCTCAACGAGATGTTTGGCACGCTGGTGCTGGTGTTCGGTGCGCTGTGCTGCCTGATGCTGCCGTGGGGTTCGAAGGATTTGGCGGCCGCGTCGATCGTGGTTGGCTTCATCGTATGGGGCTTGGTGACCTCGATGGGTGGCCCGACCGGCCCCGGCCTGAATCCGGCCCGCGACCTGATGCCGCGTCTGCTGCACGCGATTCTGCCGATTCCGAACAAGGGCACCTCGCGTTGGGGAGAGGCGTGGATTCCGGTCGTCGCTCCGATTGTGGGCGCCATCGTCGGCGCGTGGCTGTACGTGTTCTTCTTCGCGTGATTTTTGCGCGAACCGCGTGAGCCGCGGCGGGCTCGCGTGACGCCACGCGTGTTGCGCGGCCCCACGGCTGACGGGATACAATGCTGGGAGAGACGCCTGCGAAAAGTGTGCCCTTGTGCTCGCGCTTTCGCGGGGCGGCGCGGCTTGACCTATGACGTTGCTGGGAGTGATTGAAGTTGCAGCGGTTGCGTGGTGACGATATGCGTCGGGTGTTTCGCACCCGGCGCATTGCCGTATGTGCGGGGTTGATTTTGGTGCTCGTGTTGTTTGTTCTTGCGGTGCGGGCGAGCGTACTTCGCGTGCCGGGCATGGGCGGTGAGCGGTCGTCCATCGCGCAGCCAGGTGCAACAGCGCAGCCGCGGTCTGCGGGGGAGCAGAAGGGCGGCGATTCCGCGAAATCGTCGGCCACCGCGAAATCCACTAATTCCGAGGCACAGTCAAACGGGTATGACCCCTCGAAGCCGTTCTCGCAGGCGCAGCGGCGCGAGATTCTCGAGAAGGCGCAGCAGACCGCGGCGGCCAGCGGCAAACCCCGCCACGAATACCATTACTGCGTGTCCACCAAGGGGAGCGTCGGCGATACCGGCGAGTTCGGGCGCACGGTGTACGTGACGCTGAATGATTCGCGTGGGTGGCCCCGTGCCGGTCTCACGTTCGTGGAGAGCGGTTCCAGCAAGTGCGACATGACGTATATCCTGGCCGCGGCGAAGTATATGAAATCGTTCTCGTCGCTTTGCTCGTCGCAGTACAGCTGCCGCGTCGGCAATCAGGTGATCATCAATTATGACTGTTGGCGCAAGACGACCGACAGCTGGCTGAAGGGCGGCGGCAATCTGGCGAATTATCGCACGATGGTCATCAACCATGAGACCGGTCACCGGCTCGACCATCGCGACAATGAAACCGTATGCCAGCAGGCAGGCAAGCCGGCGCCGCTGATGCAGCAGCAATCGATATCGTTGCGTGGCTGCACGATCAACGAATGGCCGCTCGACTCGGAGCTCTGGGCGCGGTGGTGATCGGACGATTCGCGCCGACACCGTCCGGACGAATGCATATCGGTAACGTGTATGCGATGCTGGGCGCGTGGCTGTCGGCTCGTGCGGGTGGCCCAGAGCGTACAAGCCGGACGGGCGGTGGAGCGGGCGATGCGGATTGCCTGAATAACGTGAATCGCGTGGATGGCATGAGTGGCGCAGCCGATCCAGGCGATGCGGACGGCGGGCGAGGGCGCATGCTGCTGCGCATCGAGGACATCGACACCCCGCGCGTGCTGCCGGACGCGGACCGCTGGATCATGGACGATCTGGCATGGTTGGGACTGGACTGGGATGGAGAGCCGGTATACCAGTCGCGGCGGCTCGACATCTACGAGCAGGCGTTGCGCGCGCTTCAGGGCATTGACTTGCGAGACGCCGCCGCGTTCGGTGGCCGTGATGGCGTTGGCGGCACCGAGACCACTGCGCTGATATACCCGTGTTTCTGTTCGCGCGCCGACATCCGTGCGGCCTCGGCGCCGCAGGAGGGCGACCGTTTCGTCATGTATCCCGGCACATGCCGGCGCGCGCTCGCCGAGCATCCGCGACAGGTCGAGCAACGCTTGGCGAATGGTGATCGGCATTCGCTGCGCATCGCCATGCCCGTCGCCGGCGACGTGCGTGCCGCGGTCACCGTGCATGATCGCGTGTTCGGGGACTGCCGATTCGATTTGCCGCGCGATTTGGGTGATACGGTGGTGCGACGGGCGGATGGCCTGTTCGCCTATCAGCTGGTTGTCACGGTTGACGACTTGCTGATGGGTGTGGATGACATCGTTCGCGGGCGTGACCTGTTGCGATCCGCCGCGCTGCAGCTGTACATCCGTGAGCGGCTGCTCGACGCCGGCTTCGGGGATAGCTCGGATGGCGGCGTTGCCGCGGCTCATCGCGATATCCGTTTCGCACATCTTCCGTTGATCGACAATGCGGCCGGGCGGCGGCTCGCCAAGCGTGAACGGTCGCTGGATATGGGAACGTTACGCAAACATGGCGTCACGGCGCATCAGGTGATCGGCTATTGCGCGTGGCTGCTCGGATTGCGGCAAGAGCCCGAGCCGTGCGCTGCTGCCGACCTGTTGCATGGATTTTCGTGGGATGCGCTCGCCGCAGATTCGCAGGATCGTTCCATCCCCGACGACCCGTTCAGCATCGGATTGTGAGATTCCTCCTCTATATGCTGCGTGCGGAGCCGTTTCGCGCTTCGAAACCACCCCCAGTCTCGCATCGCTCGACACCCCGCCAGCGGTGGCCACACCGGAAGTTCCCGGTTTCTCTAGCCGATTCGCCCTCATCCGTGGGCATACTAATATATGGTGCAGCAAGACGGATAGGGAGCATATGATGACCGCTTACATGGATCACAAGGATCTGACCAATGAAAGCATCGACGAGACGCGGGCGACGCAGATTCGCGATGGCGTGCATCGTGTGCTTGACGCCATCGCCGAAGCCGAGTCGGCGGCCGGTCGCGCTCCCGGTTCGGTGAAGCTGCTGGCGGCGACGAAGACCCGTGACGTCGGCGAGATCATGGCGGCGATCGATGCGGGCATCCGCATGATCGGCGAGAACCGCCCGCAGGAGGTCATGGCCAAGGCCGGGGGGCTGCGTCGCCTGTGCGCGGACCGGGGATTTGCGCTCGGCACAGGCGACGGCGACACCACTCGACCGTCTGATGCCGAACACATCCCGTTCCATCTCATCGGCCAGCTGCAGGCCAACAAGATTGGTAAAATCCTCCCCGACGTCAACACCATCGAATCGGTGGACGGCGTCGAACTGGCGCAGCGCATCGCCCGCCGTGCCGTCGCCCGTGGAATCACGGTCGGCGTGCTTCTGGAAGTCAACGAGTCCGGGGAGGCATCGAAATCGGGTTGCGACCCGCAGGCGGCCGTCGACATCGCCGCACAGATCGCGCAGCTGGACGGCATCCGGCTCGAAGGCCTGATGACCATCGGCGCGCACGTCGATGACGAGGCCACGATTCGCGCCTGCTTTGCGCATCTGCGCGGCACGCGCGACACGATTCTCGCCTCTCGCGCGCCCGGCACCGAGCACTGCACGGAACTGTCGATGGGCATGACGCACGACATGGCGCTCGCCATCGCGGAGGGTGCGACGATTGTGCGCGTCGGAACGGCGATTTTCGGCGAACGTGCGTTCATCTGACGGATTGCGGCAGGCCTCGGCGGAAAGGGGCCGGGCTGTAGCGCCCGCGCTGCGCTGCCGGCTTCTCGACTTCCGTTTGATGGTGGGCATACGATGGGGGTATTGGTGTCGGCTGACGGCAACGTGAGGTGAGTGCGGTCATGAAACGTGATGATATGCGGGCGAGCCGCGGCGCGCGGCCTGACGAGAGTGCAGAGGGTGCCGTGCCGGTGTCATCGAGTGATGATATTCGCGTCCATGCCGTGGTGGCGGGTCTGGTGCAGGGCGTCGGATTCCGGTATTTCACGGTGATGACCGCCGGCAAGCTCGGCCTGGGTGGTTGGGTGCGCAACTGCTACGACGGCTCGATGGAGGTCGAGGCGCAGGGGGAACGCGGCAAGGTCGCCCGTCTGATTTCGGCATTGAAGCAGGGGCCGCGCTATGCCGATGTCGAACGAGTGGACGTCACCGAGATCCCGTTGCAGGAGCTGAAGCCGGCCCGTCATGGGTTCCCCTCGTTCGGCGTGTTCTATGAGCGATAGTTTCGGGTCTATTGAGACGGAACTGTTCCATCGGCAGATGATGGTAGATGACGTTAACCGATGGTTCAGCCCACTGTCAGAAGCAATATATAACTCTGCCCCCGCTGGCTGGCTCTTGCGAAGCGGGCAGGAGCGGTTTGCGTTCCTAAGTGCGCGCTGAAACGTTCAGCCTGCGAACATAAGAATGCAAATCGCACGGTTTGCGTTCTTATGTTCGCGTACTCGTCGATACGGCGCGCACTTAGGAACGCAAAAGAGTCCGCGCAATCTCACGACGAGAGCCTCCCTCAGTCTTGTTGTGCTTTGGCGGGAGCAGACACTTCGCTGATACAGCGGTATACCGTTATGTAAGAGGCCTCAGGCCTTGATCTAAGCCGCATCTCGGTATATTTCCCAAGAATTTTCCCCGTAGGGAAGGGGGTATGGCCTGATTCCCGAGGACCTTATGCCGCAAGGGCTGTGAAAGCGGTCTTTCTGCGGGGGGGGGGGGCATGTATTCGGCGTTATTTCAATGTTTCGGGGGATTGCGTCGATTTTTGGGTGCGGATACGGTCAGGAGTTAACAGGCCGATGGAAGTCGATGATTTGCGCGTGCTGCGACGGTGAGAGTCGCAATCGTGAGTCTTTGTCGAACTGCTGAACGCCGGATGAAGAGTTTTGGAAATGATGGAAGGGATGCTTATCGTGACTAAGCAGAATCGGAAACCATCGCATACGAGGGCGATGCGCTCTCGCCTGATCGCGGCCGCCGTATCCGTCGCGACCGTTCTTGGACTTGCCGTCACCGGCACTGCGATTGCGGACAATGTGGGGACAGCCGTACCCGAAGCCGCGCAGTCGGCCACGACGCAGGCATCACAGGCCGGCACCGGCCCGATCAGCGGCATCGCACAGGGCGACAGCGCTCAGCAGGAGGCGTCATCTGCCCTGACCGATCGCGCCGGGACTGGTGCTTCGGGGCAGACCGCCACGGTCAAAGCGTCGGCTGCGCCTCGCGCCACGGCGAACGACGGCAAAGTGAAGATAAACCTATTCGATTATTGGGACAACAGTGATCCGAATGGCCCGGCAAAGGACGCTGGCAAAAAGAACGTGAACTATGCCACGGGCGGTACCAGCAGAAATGAGGCGGCTGCAGCATTCTACTTCAACTACTTCAACAGAAAAGGTAAGGATTGGAACGGCTGGACTGGCAGTGCAGAAACCTCTCCGGGCATCGTCAAGACGAACCTCACCAAGACCGGCGCTGACGCAGTTCCGCAGTTCTCTACGATGGTGACCAATAAAAACAATGCACAGACCGACATGACGTATTTGTTTACAGAAAGCGAGTGGGCCAAGGCATATACCAATGGCGGCAATGGGCTGACGGGGCTGTTCGATCCGACGGAAGAGGCCAAGGGCCACTATGTGTACGACTCCAATACGACGTACGCCGCGCTGAACAGTGCCGGTACCGGATTTGACCGGTCAGCAACATGGACCAAGAGAACTGACGCATGGATTCCGAAATTCCTGCCGTTCAATGCGGATAAAAGTAAGCTGCGGATCGGCTTGCATTCGGTGAGCGGCGCCCGGTACGCCTTCGGCATGACCGCATACGCGAAGTTCATGCAACCGAAAGGAGGCAAACTCGTTGATGATTCCCCGATGACGTTCAACTTCACGGGTGACGATGATCTGTGGCTGTTCGTCGACGGCATGCTTGTGTTGGATATCGGTGGCATCCATGATGCCGCCAGAGGCTCCATTGATTTCGCGACCGGTGTGGTGACGAATGTCAGCAATAAAACCACTACGACCACGTTGCAGGCGTTGTTTACTCAGGCGCTCAAGGACCAAGGCAAGTCGGATGCCGAGATCACCGCTTGGATGGAATCCAATATGGTCAAAGCCTCCAATGGCTCCTACACCACGTTCAAGAACTACACCAGTCACGAGATGAACATGTACTACTTCGAGCGTGGCCATAGTGGTTCCAACTGTAAGCTTGACTTCAATTTGGTGACTCTTGACTCCAGTCATATTCAAATCGGCAAGGAGACGGAGAACGTTCCTGAAGCTGACAAGGACAAGAACTATACGTTCAACGCTTATGTCAACTATGAGGGAACCGACAGTGACAAGGATTACACGTTGCACACGGGTAAATACGACGTGTACAACACCGCCACCGGCACCAAGGACGGTGAAACCCGGACCACGGATTCCAATGGCGTGATCACGCTCAAGGCGGACCAGTATGCCGTGCTTTTGGGCAGCGACGCCAAGAGGATCACCGAGTCCTCGAAGTACAAGGTGAAGGAAATCAACGTTGACTAGGACACGTATGCGGTGAGCGCCAATGGCGGTCAGGTCAAGGTGACGCAGGAGAAGGATTCTGCGACCACGGAGCCGGTGTCGGTCGGTGAGGTGCCACGTACCACGGTGACGAACACGGTCGTCACGGCGCCCCGGTACCGCAAGTACATCAAGGCGAACAATGATGGCACCTATGACCTGTCTCTGAACGTGACCGGCACGCAGTCCGGCTCGTCGCAGACGACCGTGTCCCCGGCCGACATCGTCGTGGTGTTCGACACCTCCGGTTCCATGCGTAACCCGATGGGAGACAACTCCCGTCTTGAGGTTGCGAAGACTGCCGTCAACAGCATGGCGCAGCATCTGCTGACGTCTGAGAACCAAGGCAAGGATAGCAACATCCGGATGGCGCTGGTCCCCTTCTCGACGACGGTGGGCAATGTGTCGAACTTCACCGATAACGCAATGGACATAGTCAGTGCCGTTAATGGTCTGGGCGCCGATGGTGGCACGAATTGGGAGGCCGCGCTTAAAGCCGCCAATGCCAAGCTGACTTCCGGTCGTAAGGGCGTGAAGAAGTACATCGTGTTCATGTCAGACGGCGACCCGACGTACCGCACGAGTTCCGTGCGGACCGGCACTGATTGGTTGGGCCGTCCGACCTATGATGGCGATGATGGCTATGGTCTTCCTGCCGGGGTTCATGGTGATGGCAGGAGTGATCAATATGGGGCGAATCTCAGCTCCGCTGTTGCCGAGGCTAACAGGCGTGGCGATGCGACGTTGTTCTCGGTTGGCGTGTCCTCCGATCCGACCAAGATGCGTGGCTTCGCCGATCAGACGAAGGGCTCGTATTACAGCGCCACCAGCCCGGATGAGCTGAACAAGGCATTTGCCGATATCATCGGTCAGATCAACAGGAAGTCTTCGTACAAGAACGTGTCCATCACCGATACGCTGTCGGACTACGCGGAGTTCGTTAATGCCAGCTTCGGCTCGAATGATGTGACGGTGACGGCATCTAAAGACGGTAATAGTGTCGATCTCAACGAGAGCGATTACACGGTTACCGTTTCGGGCAAGACGGTGAAGGTCACGTTCGCGGACGGCTATGAGCTTCAGGATGGCGTGACGTATACGGTCACGTTCAAGGTCAGGCCGACGCAGAAGGCCTACAACGAGTACGCCGCCAACAAGCAGAATGACGACAAGACCGGATATAAGGATGTTCTTGGTGCCGACAACACTGATGCGGATGGTCACCATACTTCGTCCAATTTGCCCGGCTTCCATTCGAATGCGGATCACGGCGCGAAGCTGGAGTACACCGTCGTCAACACGGTCGGCGACCAGACCACCGAGACCCCGGGTTCCGTGGAGTACCCCCACCCCGTCCTGCAGGTAAAGACCGGCAAGATCCAAGTGACCAAGAACTGGTCCGATGGAGCGGAGAAGCATGGGAATGACTCGGTGACCGTCACGTTGAAGCAGTGCAATGCGCAAGGTGAGGATTGCAAGGACATCAACCGGACCGTGACCCTCAACAACCAGGGTCAGTGGGCTGGCGCGTTCGAGAACCTCGCCCCTGGCACCTACCGCGTGGAGGAGTCCAGCGTGGGCGGCTACACGGCGTCCTACAACCCCGAGAACCAGTTGGTAACCTTCACTGCCGACGACCTGTGGGCGGCTCCGGATAACAACAACATGACGACCTTCGACAACGTCAAGACGTACCCGGTCACGATCACCAACACCCGTAATACGGTGGATCTGGTCGCCGGTTCGGTCAAGGTGACGAAGACGGTCCAGGGTTCGAGCACCGACAATGATTTCTCGTTCACGCTGAGGTCCGCCACGGATGACCCGAATGCGAGCAAGGTAATCTGGCCCGACGGGGACAGCAAGCAGTTGACGACAGCGATTACCGGCCACTTCAACGCAGGCGAATCCAAGACTGGTGTGTTTGCGGGCAAGCTGACGTTCCCGGCCGAGGAGGCGACGTACAAGTTTATCGTGACTGAGAACGGTGCCGCCGATCCTCCTGCTGGCTGGAAGTACGACACCAGCGAGCGGACGATTACGGTGGATGTACGGCAGGGGGATGACGGTACGTGGAGTGCCACTGTCACCCCCGATATGGCCGAGTTCACCAACACCTTCGTTGCCGTGTCCGCTCTGCCGATGACCGGCGGCGCCACGACTCGTGACTGGCTTGTGTATGGGGGCGGCTTCGGCCTGCTCGCGGCACTGGTCGGAATCGGATACTTCATCTGGCGCAAGCGTCGGCTCGTCTGACCTGCGGCGGATGCTCCGCCCTCCTCCCTCGTCGGGGAGGGCACACGGGGGCGGCGACCAGTCGCCCCCGACAACTCAAGATTTGCGGACTGCGGAAGCCTCAACGACTGCCGCTTCCGCAGTTGCAATAAACAAAACAACGAAAGGAAGAGGAGTTTCTCATGAAGTTCAAGAAGCTTTTCGCGGGTGTCGCAGCTGCGGCCACCCTTCTCGCCGGCATGGCGTTCGGCACCGGTGCCGCCAACGCGGCCGAGACGACAGTGGGCACTGCTGCAACAGTCACGTTCAAAGCGCCCAAAGAGAGGCAGCTGACCAGCGCCCAGCTGAGCGCATACAAGATCGCGGACTACGTGAACTATGGCACTGCCGAAAACCCGGTGTATGGTGTGAAGACCGCTGCGGGCGCCGATCGCACGAAGCTGGCTGCGGCTCTGACCACCGCCGGCTTCCAGAACGTGCCGCCCGATGGCACCACTGATCTGATGGCTTGGGCTATGAATCAAAAAGCGACCACGGGTACGGATGGTAACGTCACGCAGGTTCAGTTCGATCAGTCCAAGACCCGTCCGTGGAATAATCCGTCCGTGACGCGTAAGTTCGCGGATGCGCTGCAGGCCGACAACCCGTTCACCGCCACCGCGGATTCGTTCGTGCTGAACAAGGCGACTGGCAGCGACACGGATGGTTGGACCGCCACGAACAAGACCGCGCTGACTGCTGGCGTGTATCTGTTCCTGGACGGCAACGCATCGACCGATACCCTGACTCAGGCCGTCCCGATGATCGTGAGCACCGGCTCCGTTAACGCTGAGGGCGTTCTGTCGCTTGGTGATAGCAGCGCAGAAGTGGACATGAAGAGCACGGTGAGCGGCACCAAGACGAAGTCCACCACCGCCAAGAGCGCGTCCGTGGGCGAAACCGTGCCGTTTGAACTGGGCTACACGATTCCGAATCCGGTCCCGACCGGCTTCACCCTGCAGTTCAAAGATGTGCCAAGCAAGGGCCTGACCGTCAACTTCGCCAGCCTGACCGTTAAGGCCGGCAATGAGGTGCTGACTGGCGCCGATTACACGGTGGAGAACAATCTGACTGACAACAAGGGCGACGGCACCAATACTTTCGTGGTGAAGATCACCGACCCGGCCAAGTACGCCGGCAAGCAGATCACCATCACCTACAACGCCACCGTCAATGACGAGGCCGAGACAGTCGAGGGCCAGGATTACCACGCGGTGACCAACAAGCTCGTCGGCAATGATGGCACCCCCATCCCCGGCACTGAAACCCTCACCAAGATCTTCGGCTTCAAGTTCATGAAGGTCAACGCCCAGGGTGAGGCCGTCGAGGGCGCGAAGTTCACGCTGAGTGTCGCAAAAGACCAGAACGGCGTGCTGCCGAACAGCGATAAGTACCCGCTCGAAGTCACGTCCGGTGCCAACGGCGTCGTCAAGTTCGACGGCCTGAAGGCCGGCAGCTACACCGTGACCGAGACCGCGGTCGCCGGCGGATACCAGGACTTCAAGGCCTCGTTCACCGTGGCCATCGATGAAAACGGCAACGTCACCTTCGCCGGCACCGACTCCTGGGGTCTCGCGCCCAAGGGCAACGCCGCCGACTACAAGGTGACCAACGTCAAGTCCGTCTTCGAACTGCCGAAGACCGGTGCTGCGGGCATCGCGCTGTTCGTGGTGATCGCCGCGCTGCTCGGCGGCGCTGCCGCCACCGTGTACGCCAAGTCTCGCCGCACCAGCCGTGCGCTGCGCTGACTGACACGATAACAGGCCAAGCCGCCGCATGACGTGCATCCCGCACGAGCATGGTGGCGGCTTCGGCTTGCTGTAACCATTCGCCCCCGGCAGCACCCCTGCCGGGGGCAACACAGTACATACACGAATTCGTTTCACGGCGATTGCAGTGACGGCCGGCACAACAACAGGAGGATGCGCATGGCATCGAGGAGACACGGATCGAAACGGCCGGCCACCTCATCCGGCAACGACCCAGCCGTCAAATCCTCCCATGCGCCCGCACGGTCAACGATGACCCGCAGCCTGCCGGACAATGACGAGCGATCCTCGAATAATTCCCGCAAACCCTACCGAAACAGCCGTCACAAACCCGCCGTGCAGCCGCAGCTCCCGTACTCGATGCTGAGCTTCAATCAGGCGACCGACATCTCCGACCTTGTCGCGCAACGCAAACGACTGCGCATACAGCTCATCATCATGCGCATCGTCACGCTGATACTGGTCATAGCCGCTGTCGCCGTCGCCGGATATCCCCTAGCGCTCCAATACCAGAGCTCGCTCAAGCTCGCCCAAACCTCACGCAACAGCGCACAGCAGGTCGCCGGCTGGCCATACCCGCAAGCCGCAGACGCCCTCGCCGCCGCCCGCGCATACAACGCAGAACTCGCCAGATCCGGTCAACCCGTGCTGGGCGAGGCCATCGACCCGTTCAGCGCCGCACAAGGCGGGTCGAGAGCCAAAGGCGAGGACTCCGCTGCTTCCAAAGACAAGGAATACCAGTCCCTGCTCGACTCGGGCGACGAAGTGATGGGCGCCATCAAGATCCCGAAAATCTCCGTCAACCTGCCGATCTACCACGGCACGTCACAGACCGCGCTGGCCTCCGGTGCCGGTCACCTGTACGGCTCCTCGCTGCCGGTCGGCGGGGACGGCGCGCACTCCGTCATCACCGGGCACCGCGGTCTCGTCAACGCGATGATGTTCACGCGGCTCGACGAGATGAAAACCGGCGACTTCTTCTACATCGAAGTGATGGGGGAGACGCTCGGCTACGAGGTCGACCGCATCACCGTCATCAACCCGGACGACACGTCGCAACTCAAGATCGTGCCCGGCGAGGACCGAGTGACGCTGATGACGTGCACGCCGTACGGCGTCAACACGCAGCGCCTGCTGATATCCGGGCATCGCGAGCCGATCCCGATGCCGGCGCCGGACCCGTCCGACCTGCATGACACGCGCGCCATCGTGACAATGGTGGTGGTGTGCGGGCTGCTCGGCGGATGGCTGCCGCTCGGCGTGATCGGGCGGATTCGCCGGATGCCGTTCAAACCGATGCGGCACGCGTCGTCGTGGCCGCGGCGCATGCGTGGGTGAGGTGCGACGGGTTCACGGGGGGGGCAACGGGGGGTGTCGGGGGGTGTCGGCGGCGTCGCCGGTGAGGTCCTCGAAGGCGGACTTGCAAGGTTTTCGAGGGATCTCGCCGTGCGAATCGAACTTGCCGTGAGATGAACATGAACTTCCGGTCAATACCGTGCATATCACGGAAAGTGAGTGTACGCTGAGGATTAGCCGATCAGGTGCATACAGCGTTGCATGTGGCCGGTTGCGGTAACAATGATTTGACCCGGTCAACGGGGCTCTCTACAAGAGGGGGACATATGAGCAACACGTATCCAGATGGAGCGCCGCAGACTCCGTATGGTGATCCGAACAATGCTGCGGGCGCGGAAGGCGCGTCCGAACCGCAGCCAACGCAGGCTTTCCCGCCGGTGCCGGTCGTTCCTCTGCCCGGGCAGGGAGCAGGCGCACCGACGGGAGCCCCAGCCGCCCCGTACGGGCAGGGCGGGGCCCCTTATGGTGGTGCGCCGACTGCCGCGTACGGCGAGTCGCTCGCCGGGCCGCAGGGCGGCGCCGAGCCGTATGGATACCAGGCGGCGCCGTATGGGCAGGAGCCGGGAGCGTACGGACAGTCGGGCGCTGGCTCCGCATACAACCAGGGTGGGACTCCTTATGGTCAGCAGCCTGAACCCGGTCCGAACCCCTTCAGCCAGCCCGATGGCGGAACTCCGTATGGTGGCGAGGCGCCTACCGCCGCGTATGGTGAGCCGCTTGCAGGGCCGCAGGGCGGCAACGGCAATGCGCCTGCCGCGCCCTATGGTCAGCAGCCCGAGCCGGAGTATGGTGCCGGCGCGCCTACCGCTGCATACGGTGAGCCGCTTGCCGGCGGTGCTCCGGGAGGGTACGGTCAGCCGGCCGCACCGTACGGCGGCGAGCAGCCGACCGCCGCGTACGGACAGCCATACGGCGCCAACCAGTACGGTGACCCGCAATACGGGAACCAGCCGCCCGCAATCGCGCCGCAAGGCTACGGCAATCCGTACCAGCAGGAACCGCCGAAGAAGAAGAGCCGCGGCCCGCTCATCGCCGGCATCACCGCCGGTGTCGTTGCCGTCATCGCCATCATCGTCGTAGTCGTGCTGTTCGCCACCGGTGTCATCGGCGGCAAGAAGGACAGCAGCGCCGACGCGAAACCCAACACGTCCACCAGCCAGACGCAGGGCGACAGCAAATCCAAGAGCGACAAATCCAATGGCGACAGCTCCAGCAACGGCAACTCCGACGGATCCAGCAGCAACGATCTGAACAACCTTGACGACGCGTTGCAGAACGGGGCCGACGACACCAACAACGATCTCAACAACGACAGATCCAACGGATCCTCCAGCTCCGGCAAGCCGTCACTGGAAGAGTTCGTCAACTCCAGCGAAATCCAGTCGCAGCTCGACAGCATGACCTCGTCGTACCAGGGCATGGGCATCAGCATCAAGGCGTACGCGGAAGGCAACACGCTCGTGTACGACTACACGCTGTCCGACACGTACAGCAGCATGGGCGACATGATGACGTCGAGCCTTGACGGGATGGACAGCACGTTCAAGTCGGTGGCGCAGACGCTCAACGAAACCTGCGACACCGGCGGCAACGCCAAGGTGCGCGTGTACCTGCATACCGAAAGCGGCAAGACGCTGTTCGACAAGAGCTACACGGAGTAAGCGGGTCCAGCTCGCGAGAATCCGACAAGGCGGGACGGTCATGATTGGCCGCCCCGCTTTTCGTATGCGCGTTCTTCGTAAGGATTGCACTCGCACTGGTTTACACTGGTGGGTATGAGAATCGCACGTTTTTCACTCAACGACAAGCCGCGCTATGCCTTCGTCCAGCAGGACCCGGCCGACGGCAAGGACTACCTGATCGAACTGGACGGATACCCGTTCGGAGCCGCGCCCGTCAAGCCCACAGGGGAGCGGTACGCGCTCGACGCCGATGGGCTGAGGCTGCTCGCGCCGGTGATTCCCTCCAAGGTGTACGGTCTCGCCAAGAACTACGAGGCGCACGCGCAGTTCATGCACGAGAGCGGGCACTCCGAGATTGCTCACGCGCCGGAAGACATGGTGATCTTCTCGAAGCCTTCCACGTCGGTGATCGGGCCGGACGATCCGATCGTCATCCCGTCGTATTCGAACGATATGAACTTCGAGCCCGAAGTGGCGGTGATTATGGGGCGTATCGCCAAGAACGTGCCGGTCGAGAAGGCCATGGACTACGTGCTGGGCTTCACGTGCGTCAACGACGTGACGCTGCGTGACCTGCAGGGGCTGGATCCGATGTGGACGCGGGCGAAGGGCTTCGACACGTCCTGCCCTCTCGGCCCGTGGATTCAGACCGAGCTGGACTGGAAGGACGCGAAGATCTCCTTCACGCTCAACGGCGAGGACGTGCCGATGGCAAGCGGCACCACTGCGAACCTGATTCACGGCATCCCCGAGCAGATCGCCGCGATTTCCTCGTTCTCGACCCTGCTGCCCGGTGACGTCATCATGACCGGCACCCCGAACGCCTCCGGTCACCTCGATCCCGGCGACGAGCCCATCGTCCACGTAGCCGGCATCGGTTCCCTCCGCAACGTGGTCGTGCGCGGCTAGGCGACAGCACAGTGTGCTGTCGCAGCGCACGAGCCGAGCGACAGCGAGGCCAGATTGGGTCGGTCGCAGGCCGTCCGAAATTGCGGGACCGTGCGCGGCATTGCCCGTCGCCTCGACCGGGACGTTGATGATTGGCTCGGGGAATCCATACCGTTTGAGCAGCAGGCGCAAGTGGGTCTCGGCCGGGGAGTCGGTGTTCTCGCGAATCTGGGTGAGTGCCCTGATGCATTGTTTTTGCCCCTGGAACGAGTCGCATGAGTGGATGAATTTTCTGAGTTCGGCCAGAGTGGTCCGTCTGCGTGCGGGGTCGCGGCATACCAGCGAGTCGCCGAATTCTATGAGGTCTTCGAGGGACAGCTCTTTGGCCATTTGGGCGAACAGCGCCTCGGGGGAGGTGCATAGGAGCCCATGCACCTCGATGGTTGCGCCCGAGGCGTCCGTATTGGGCCATACGCGGGGAATGATGTCTTTCGCGCGCGTCCGCCGCGTGGTTTTGAACGTGACATACGCCTTGCTCGCATCGTACCGGGCGTCGATGGGAATGGGGACGCCCAGCAGTTGCGCCGCGGTGTAATGGCTGAAGGTAATCGTATTGGGGTCGCGTGAGGTGGCTGCCAGTGCGGTGGCGCATACTTGGAGTGCGTCACGCTGGCTCTCCCATGCGTTGTGCCGCATGATGTCGCTGCGGGGCGGTTTTTCGTTGATCTCAAACATAGGTGCAGCGTAGCGAAGTTTGCGTCGGTGGAGCATGGTTTTTGGGCAATGTGGTCGAAGGCTTGAACATGACCGCTCTCAAAACTCGCAGATACGAGAACTGTTTTGGCGGAAAATGGCGGTTTCGGGTTTCGTATCTGCGAGTTTTGAGAGCGTGTCGCACGGATTCGAGTTATCCACATTGCGTCTTGGCGCTTCAAAAACAGCGCAAAACTTGAGTCGCGTGCGCTCAACTTTCGGGAATAGAATGGATGTCGAATCGGTTGTGCGTATCAGACACAGACGGAAAGCGCTGTGCGGGGCGGTTCGGATGTCGTGGGCCGCGGCCGCCAAGGCGCATGAGACATACGGAGGTTGATATGGAACAGAAGTTCACCACCATGGCCCAGGAAGTCATCGGTGATGCGATTCAGAGCGCGTCTGCCGCGGGCAACGCGCAGGTCGAGACACTGCACGTGATGGATGCGCTGCTGCGTCAGGAAAACGGCGTGATTCAGGGGCTGATTCAGGCGGCGGGCGGCAACCCGCAGGCGATTGGCGCCGAGGTGCGCAATGCTCTGGTCAAGATGCCGGCGGCGAGCGGGTCCACCACATCGCAGCCGCAGGCGAGCCGCCAGCTGACGGCGGCGCTGGCACAGGCCGAGAAGGAGATGCAGCAGATGGGCGACGAGTACGTCTCCACCGAGCACCTGCTCATCGGCATCGCCGCATCCGCGCCGAACCAGAGCGCGGACATCCTCAAGGCGAACGGCGTGACGGCCGCGGCGCTGCGCAAGGCCGTCCCCGGCGTGCGCGGCGGCGCCAAGGTCACCAGCCCGGACGCTGAGGGCAGCTACAAGGCGTTGGAGAAGTACTCCACCGATCTGACCGCCCGCGCCAAGGAGGGTAAGCTCGACCCGGTGATCGGGCGTGATCAGGAGATCCGCCGTGTGATCCAGATCCTGAGCCGCCGCACCAAGAACAACCCGGTGTTGATCGGCGAGCCCGGCGTCGGCAAGACCGCCGTCGTGGAGGGCCTCGCCCAGCGTATCGTGGCCGGCGATGTGCCGACCACGCTGCAGAACAAGAAGCTCATCAGCCTCGATTTGGGGTCGATGGTTGCCGGCTCGAAGTACCGTGGCGAGTTCGAGGAGCGCCTCAAGAGCGTGCTCAACGAAATCAAGAACGCCGATGGCCAGATCATCACGTTCATCGACGAGATTCATACGATCGTCGGCGCTGGCGCGGCCGAAGGCTCGATGGATGCCGGCAACATGCTCAAGCCCATGCTGGCGCGCGGCGAGCTTCGCCTGATCGGTGCGACCACGCTGGACGAGTACCGTGAGAACATCGAGAAGGACCCGGCGCTTGAGCGTCGTTTCCAGCAGGTGTTCGTGGGCGAGCCGAGCGTGGAGGACACGATTGCGATTCTGCGTGGCCTGAAGCAGCGTTACGAGGCGCACCACAAGGTGACGATCGGCGACGACGCGCTGGTCGCCGCCGCGACGCTCTCGAACCGCTATATTTCCGGCCGTCAGCTGCCCGACAAGGCCATCGATCTGGTCGATGAGGCGGCCGCGCACCTGCGCATGGAGCTCGACTCCTCCCCGGAGGAGATCGACGAGCTGCAGCGCAAGGTCACGCGCTACGAGATGGAGGAGATGCAGCTCAAGAAGGCCGAGGATCCGGCCAGCAAGGAGCGCTTGGAGAAGCTGCAGAACGAGCTCGCGAACACTCGCGAGAAGCTGAGCGGCCTCAAGGCCCGCTGGGATGCGGAGAAGGCCGGCCACAACAAGGTCGGCGACCTGCGCGCCCAGCTGGGCGCCAAGCGCGTCGAGGCTGACAAGTTCACCCGTGAGGGCAACCTGGCCGAGGCGTCGAAGATCCTGTACGGCGAGATTCCGGCGATTCAGAAGCAGCTGGACGCGGCCGAGAAGGCCGATGCGGAAGACGGCGCGACGGGCGAGACCAAGCCCGAGCCGATGGTGCCCGACCATGTGGACGCCGATTCGGTGGCCGGCATCGTCTCCGAGTGGACCGGCATCCCCGTCGGTCGCCTGATGCAGGGCGAGAACGAGAAGCTGCTGAGCATGGAGGACTACCTCGGCAAGCGCGTGATCGGCCAGAAGGAAGCGATCGCGGCGGTGAGCGACGCGGTGCGTCGTTCGCGCGCCGGCATCAGCGACCCGAACCGTCCGACCGGCTCGTTCCTGTTCCTCGGCCCCACCGGCGTGGGCAAGACCGAGCTCGCCAAGGCGCTCGCCGACTTCCTGTTCGACGACGAGAAGGCCATGGTCCGCATCGATATGTCGGAGTACATGGAGAAGGCGTCTGTGAGCCGTCTGATCGGCGCCGCGCCCGGCTACATCGGCTATGAGGAAGGAGGCCAGCTGACCGAGGCCGTGCGTCGTCGTCCGTACTCGGTGGTGCTGTTCGACGAAGTCGAGAAGGCTAACCCCGAAGTCTTCGACGTGCTGCTGCAGGTGCTGGACGACGGGCGTCTGACCGACGGCCAAGGCCGGACTGTGGACTTCAAGAACACGATCCTGATCATGACCTCGAACCTCGGCTCGCAGTTCCTGGTGAACCAGGACATGGACGCGGACGCCAAGAAGAAAGCCGTGATGGACGCGGTGCACATGAACTTCAAGCCGGAGTTCCTGAACCGTCTGGACGAGATCGTGATGTTCCATCCGCTGACCCGTGAGGAGCTGGGCGGCATCGTCAACATCCAGGTCGCTCAGGTGGCCTCGCGTCTGACGGATCGCCGCATCAAGCTCGACGTCACCGACGCGGCTCGCGAATGGCTCGCCAACACCGGCTATGACCCGGCGTACGGCGCTCGTCCGCTGCGCCGTCTGGTGCAGACCGAGGTCGGCGACCAGCTGGCGCGCATGCTGCTCGCCGGCAAGGTACACGACGGCGACACCGTGCTCGTCGACCAGACCGGTGGCGAGCATCTGGAACTCGGGACCATGCCCGAGGATCCGGATGCCGGTTCCGATGCCGACATCACGGTCGAAGACGTCACCGAAGACAAGTGATGGCCGGGTGATGACCGCATAATGGCCGAGTCGCGATGAGGGGAGGCCGGGCTCAATACCCGGTCTCCCCTCAATGCGTCATAAGTGCGTCACGCTGTGCGGGTCGCGTCACGCGGCGAGCGCTCGCACAGCGTGACGGTTCGTGAGAAGCCTTATTTTTCAACGTTTTTGGAGTATGCGTCACTCTGCGCGAGCGCTCTGCGTGACGTGACCCGCACAGCGTGACGCTGCATAGTGCGTGTGTAGGCGCTGTGGTGCCCGGGTTCGCGCGTAAGTCCGAACGCGCCGCGGCCCCTATTCGCCGACCGCGGCGCGCTGCTCCACGAACTCGCATCCAGCTATCGCGCGGGCCATGGCGTCGCGCATGGTGGACAGGAACACGCCGTCGCGCGTGAACGCCAGCGCCTGCACCTCGATGCCGTACGGCGAAAAACCGGTGAGCTTGACGAGTGGTTCGCTGCCGGGTTGCGCGAATTCGGCGGTGGCCGTGGCCACCGCGCGCTTCACCGCCTCCGTCACGTGCGCCGGGTCGCTGCCGGCCTTCGCGGTGAACGTCATCGTCACGCATCCTTCATTGGACGGCGTGAGCTTCTCCAGCGACGCGGTGTTGAGCACGGAATTGGGTATGACCATCTCGTTGCCGTTGCGCTCGCGCACCACCGTCTGCCGCCACGTGATGTCCTTGACCACGCCGGTCGCCCCCGCGACCGACACCAGATCGCCCGGCTGTATCACCTTGCCGAGCATCAGCCCGAAGCCCGAGATCACGTTCGCCACGGTGTCTTTCAGACCCAGCGACACGGCGATGCCGCCGACGCCGAGCGCGGTCATCAGTGTTGTCGGGCTGATGCCGAACACCGGCTGCAGCACGATGGACGCGGCCAGTATCCACACCAGCACGCGCATGATGTTGATGAATATCGACGCGCTCGGCATGTCCGTCCGATCCAGCACCTTGCGCATCACCCGTGCCAGTCCCTTGGTGATCAACAGCGCGGCGACGATCGCCACCAGCAGGAAGATGATTTTCCCGGCGTTCGCCCCGAACCATTGCAGTATCTGATCCATGTCGCCTCCAAGGTCGCGTCCGCGTCGCGCACCCCGCGGCGGCGACTGCTCTGCAAGCCACTTTAGTGGGCGGTTTTGAAATCTCCTGGAATGTCGCCTTTGAAAATGCGGCTCCAGTAGGCCAGCATGTTCTCCTTCGACATCGACAGGTACACTCCCATGGCGAGCACGGCGACATCCTCGTTGAGCAGGTCGTCAACCGAGAGTCTCTTGCTCAGCTCCGGCCACCGCCGCAGCACCGCGAGGATACCGCCGACGGTGAAGTCGAGCATCAGGTCGGTTTTCAGATCCAGGTTGTCGGCGTCGAGCTGGAGGTCGTTGATGATCATCAGACGGCCGAAGTCCTTCAGCGACTCGATGAGCTCCGGCGAGCTATGGCTGCCGGCGAGCAGTGCCAGACGGTCGAGCCGCTGCCGCTGAACTGGGTCGTTCATCATCAGGGAGCATTGGCGCCTCCATTCGATGTCGGGATTGAGGTCGGCGCGTGGCGCCTGCACGGTCGAGTGCTCCACGGCGTGCATGATCGCCGAATCGGCCAGCTCCGGCAGGCTGGTGTAATGGTAGTAGAACGAGTTGCGGTTGACATGCGCCTCGCGTACGACTTCGGTGACGGTGATCTTGCGGTATTCGTGGTCTGCGAGCAGCTCCCAGAACGCGTTTTCGAGGCGTTCGGTCGCGGAGAGTATCTCGGAATCCTTGCGTGGGCGCGGCATGATGGTTCCCTTCCTGCGTGACGTGCGGCTATCGTTTATTGGGCACTATGTCTATATGTGTGATATGGATTATTGTAGGGCGGATTGTGAGGCGGATGATCGGAAAATAGGCGAACTGTCCATTTTTCTCGGTTGGCGAAACAGAGTTCGGGCACGAGACGGCTACCGCGAGGAACGGGACCGGACCGCGGCCATGAGCAGCCCCATCGCCTCGATCAGATGACGGCGATCCGCCTCCGACAGACCCACGAACGTGTTGATCATCGTGGGAACGGCCTTCAGGCCGGCCGCCATGAGATCGGAAATGCTGTCGGCATGGCTCGACCGCAGCACGGAGAACAGGGCGTCCACCGCGCGCTCGCGGTCCTCGGTGCTCAGCGATTCCAGCCAGCCGTTCAACGACCGGTTGAACAGCTGGGAACTCGGCGACACCTGCGGCAGATATTCGAAATCATTGCCCGAGACCTGCCAGGAGAACGTCAGATGCTGCATCACGCCCTTCTGGTCGGAGCGTACAACCCGCATCGGCTCGGGCGTCTCCAGAATCATGCCGACAATCGAGGAGTCCGGTACGATCTTCACGATGAGGGGCATGACGCTCCGATACGGATCGCTGCCGACGATCTGCGACGGGAACCCCGGCCCGTCCAGCGAATACACCGCCGTGACACGCCGCTGCACCGGCTCGGGCGCGTTCATCGCCGCATACACGGCCAGATTGCCGCCCTTGGAATGCCCCAGCAGCACCATCGGGCCGCGCCACAGGCGCGCCACGGCGCACACATACTCACACGCCGCATGCTGTGCGGGCACCGGGTAGCGAAACGCCATGTTGAAATCCTCTTTCCAACCCACGAACGAGTCGTCCGTGCCGCGGAACGCCACTGCCAGCGTGCCGCCCGGCAGCAGCATGGTCACGGCGGCGAACTGCATCTGCTGTTCCTCGCTGAAATGCTCGTCGGATGCGTCCACGCGAACGCAGGCAAAGCGCGGATTGACTCCGATGGCGGCGTACAGCTCCTGCGTCAGGCGCGGGTCGGCGAGGCCGTTATGGCCGCTCTCCACATGAAAATCATCGGGGGTCAGCGCCTCCGACACCGAAGCCAGCGTTGCGTCGCCGAACTCCGGGGCGGCCAAATGGCGAATCGAGCGCACCGGATGGCGCACGTCGATGCTGCTCAGACGTCTGCGGAATGTGCCGGATCGTGCCTCGATATCGGCCAGAGTCCGCACGCATGCCGGCATGTCCTGATAGACAAGCGACGCCAGCACCAGCGCGTCGACGGCGTTGAACGGTGCGTCGACGCCGAACGGGCGGGTCTCGGAACGTGCATAATCGATGATGTTGGGCGTCGTGCGCCTCCTTTCCGCCGCGGCGGGGCTATGCTTGTCGTCCGGAGCCGCTAAGGGCCGGGCGGGTGACCGGTTACCCGTCAATATACCCGGTTCCCAACCCGCGCGAACCCAACAACAACCGGCGACATGCCCTGTTGTGCGTGGTCGGTGGTAAAAACGAAACCAGAGTCCAACGGGGAGGTTGTGCCATGATCAACGAAACATACAAAGCCATGCTCGGCGGCAAATCGGTCATTCGAACCCTGAGTGAATACGCGACCGCAAGGGGCACCGAAATCGGATACGACAACGTGTTCGACTATTCGCTGGGCAACCCGAGCGTGCCGTGCCCGTCCAGCTTCACCAAGGCGATGATCGACATGTACGAGACCGCCGATCCGGTCGCGCTCCACGGATACAGCCCGTCGCTGGGCAACCCGGAGGCGTGCCGCACCATCGCCGAAAGCCTCAACCGGCGTTTCGGCATGGATTACACGGCCGGCCACATCTTCCCGACGACGGGTGCCGCCGGTGCACTCGCCCACGCGCTGCGGGCCGTCACCAAGCCCGGCGACGAAGTGCTCACGTTCGCGCCATACTTCCCCGAATACCATCCGTATGTCGAAGGCGCGGGCGCGCGGCTGACCGTCGTGCCCGCCGACATCGAGAGCTTCCAGATCAACTTCGCGGCGTTCGAGGCGGCGCTGAACCCCGAGGTGGCGGTCGTGCTCATCAACACGCCGAACAATCCCTCCGGCGCGGTGTATTCGGCCGAAACGCTCGACCGGCTCGCGGGTATCCTGCGGGCGAAGCAGGCCGAATACGGTCACGACATCTTCCTGATCAGCGACGAACCCTACCGCGAGATCGTGTTCGACGGCGGCACGCAGCCGTACCCGGCCAAGTTCTACGACAACACGCTGACCTGCTACTCCTGGTCGAAGTCGCTGAGCCTGCCGGGCGAGCGCATCGGCTACGTGGCAGTCAACCCGCGGGCGACCGACGCCGAACTTATCGTGCCGATGTGCGGGCAGATCTCGCGCGGCACCGGCCACAACTGCCCGAGCTCCAGCATGCAGCTCGCCGTGGCGAAGATCATCGACGAGACCAGCGACCTGAGCGTGTACGAGACGAATATGAACCTGCTGTACGATGCGCTGACCTCGATCGGCTTCGACGTGGTGCGCCCGGGCGGAACGTTCTACATCTTCCCGAAGGCGCTGGAAGCCGACGCGAACGCCTTCTGCATGAAGGCCAAGGAATACGACCTGATCCTGGTGCCGTCCGACAGCTTCGGCGTGTCCGGGTACTTCCGCATGGCCTACTGCATCGACACCGACAAGGTGAAGCGGTCGGTTCCGGTGCTGGAGCGCTTCGTGCGCGAGGAATACGGATTGTAGGCGAAACCGCGCTCTCAAAACTCGCAGATACAGCACCAAAATGTCGATTCTGGGGCTGTATCTGCGAGTTTTGAGAGCGCGTTCCGTCTAAGAGCATCCAGAAAGCATCAGAAAACATTCGAAAACCGTTCCGCAAGGTTGCAGGACGGTTCAACGCCAGGCGCAGGGGCCGCTAGGAAAGCCGTCGTTCAATGGAGTCAATCCAAGGAAAGGACGACGACCATGAAACCCCATGACATGCAACCCCATGTGAGCCCCGGCGGCATGGTGCTGATTCGGCACCTCTCGGCCGGTTCCGCTGGCTCCGCCTCAACCATGCAGCCGCCGAACGGCAACTTCGGCGGCTGCGCCAACACCATGCAATACGACTATTCCGGCAGCTACTCGGTGTCGCTCACCGTCGGCGAAGACTCCACCGCCGTCATCGACGGTACCGACATCACCGCCTCCAGCTCCGGGTCGAACGACGTCTTCGCCACCGATTCCGGAACGGCGCTCGTCAACGACACATCGATTGAGACCATGGCCGACAATTCACGCGGGCTGGACGCGACCTACGGCGGCACGATATTGGCGAACAAGATCACCGCGGACACGCAGGGCGGCCACAGCGCCATCGTCGCCACCGATCGAGGCAGCGGATCGATCTCTCTCGCCGATGCGACGCTGAGCACCGCCGGCTCCGGCTCCCCGCTGCTGTATTCCACCGGCGACATTCAGGTGAACAACGTCTCCGGAACCTCATCCGGCAGCCAGATCGCCGGCATGGAAGGCCTCAACACGATCCTGATCAAGGATTCGACGTCGGAAAGCACGGTCACCGGCAAAACCGCATCCGACCCGATCGCCACGGCATCATCATCTACCAGTCCACCTCGGGCGGCGCGGAAGGCAGCACCGGCGAGCACGCCACGTTCCAGTCGGTCGATTCCACACTCAGCTCCGCCATCGGATCAGGGTCGATGTTCTACTTCACCAACACGACCGCCGATGTGGTGCTGCAGAACAACACTGAGCTTGATTTCGACACCGACGCGGCGACGCTCACGGACAACGCGGCGGCCGGCTCCGGCACGGGCACGGCGAGCGACGCCCCCATCACTGTGAATGTCGACGGCACGTCCACGTGGGTGGTGACGAAGGATACGACCATTTCCGCGCTCAACGTCGCTTCCGGCGGCGACGGCAACACCGTCACCATCGTGGCGAACGGCAAGACCGTGGTCTCCGGCAGCGGCGACGTGACCGTCACGGTGACCGGCTCGTATTCGACCTCGGTCTCGGCCGGGAGCGACACGGAGCTGTCGAGCGACACCATCGACCGCAGCGAGTTCGACAGCCGGTTCGGCACATCGACAGCGTGGACGATGGCATAACCATGGCGGCGTGCCAGACATCAACATCAGCAATCACTTCATCAGTCAGTTTTCAAAGGAGTCATCATGACCAGCAACAACAGCAACAATGTCAACAATGCGAATGGCGGCGAGAGCGGCAACAGCGCGGATGGTGCCATCGAGGGCGTCGCTATCGAGGTTGCGGCGAACGTCACCGGTTCGGAGCAGCATCAAGCGGCTGTAAATGACGCCGCTGTGGCTGATGGTGACCGGGCTGCGGCAGACAACGGCGGTACAGACGAGTATGCGGGGAATCGTGCGGCTGGTCTGGGAGATGCCGAATGGGCTGCCGGGACCGGGGCTGCTGGATGCGGAACCGCCGGATACGGCTCGGCTGGGTATAGGCTCGCGGCAGCTCCGGGCAGTTCCGGCTATGCGCCGAACGGTCCGATGCCGGGGAGCTACGGCGAGGGATCGCGTGCGGCGTGGTACGCGCAGAATGCGCCGACGCAGGCAATGAATCCGCAGCCGGGGAATATGCAAGCGGTGAGTGGCCAGAACATGAACGCGCAGGACGCGAATATGCAGGGCGCGAATACACCAGATGCGAACGCGTAGGGCGGCCGGATGCCGTTGTATGCGGATTGGAACGGCCGGGGGCCGGTGCCTGGAGCAATGGGCGGTCAGGTCCCGACACCGAAAGGCTCGAAGGGCGGCGAACACGCGTTGAGCGGTAAGACGTGGACATTGCTCGCCGTGGTGTCTCTGGTCTGCGGCCTCGTGGGCGGCGTCGGTGGAGCGCTCGCGGTGAACGCGCTGACCGACGACGAAGATGGCACGGGCAGCAGCCAGCAGATGCAGATGCCCGGAGGCATGGGGCAGCCGCCCAGCGGCGGCCAATTCGGCAATGGACAGTCTCAGCAGTATGGCGGCTCAGGGAAGTCGGACAGCCAGCTCGGCAGTGGTTCCAGTGGCTCCGGCAGCAGCTCCAGCGGTTCCGGTTCCTCGTACAGCTCCGACGGCAGTGATGCGACCACAATGTAAGCCATGAGCCGGGCAAGGCTCAGCGCGAAGTGAAAGCGTCCAACCGCAATCGCTGCCCCTATCTACCCCCCATCATCCTCGTCAAATTACGGGTTGAAATAGCCGTTCTGGGCAATTCCCCGTGCGAAATCGCCGTTTTGAGCTCGAAAACCGGCGATTTCACACGGGGAATTGCGGATTTCGGCTATTTCAACCCGTAATTTCGTGTTCTGTTCGCCCTCCACAGCCCGTAAATGGCCCAGCCAGTCGGGCTTTACGGCTCATCCGGCCAGCGCATCGCTGACGAATCGGTCGACCGTCGACCAATGCGGCCCTTGCCTCCTCGGCTGCATCACGGCGCACGCCCTCCAGTTTGGCACCGGGGACCTTACCGGCCCTGACCAGTTTCATTATCGAAAGCGGCGCCTGCGTGTCAAGGACGAATCGCAACATGAACGCCGACGTGGCCAGCGTCAACGTGCCTGCGGACGCCGCGGCGATGCCGGCGATTCGGCATCCGCGCCGTACCCGGCCGGCGCGTTGCGAGCGAAATGAGTCATGCCGATGCGTGAAAGCAGCCGGCGCAAACGCAGCGCAGCTTCCCCTGCGGATACCTTGTGCCGGCTGGATTCCAAGCCGGCTGCACGGCCCAAGCGCGGCCGGCATGCCCGGGAAGAGCGCGAAAGGCGAAAAATCCTCACGACCTCTAGAGAACCGCGCGAACGGTTGTTAGTGTTGATGCACAGACGATTTCGGTTGCCGCGGCAGGCGTGCCGTCGGCTGATTGACGCGGCGTGCCGAACGCCGCATATACCGCTTGATGCGCACCAGACGTGGAGCGGCGGTCTCCAAAACCGCAGGTCGTTGGTTCGAAGCCAACCGTGTATGCCAGTCACTTGTTTCTTCGTGGTCTGCCTCCGCCGGCGCCCCGACCGGGACGCTTCGCGTTCCATCCGTCTATCGTCTC
>CWGX01000018.1_pt2 | contig 56985 bp, 55 predicted proteins | sample 682481 | NCBI WGS metagenome assembly CWGX01 (sample SAMEA3735743, study PRJEB9488) | human gut metagenome | biome: ENVO:mammalia-associated habitat; material: ENVO:feces | place: Malawi | collected 2009-02-27 | reverse complement strand
GGGGCTGTCGCGTAGCGACTGGGGGTGGTCCAACGCCAATTCGCGCCCCCGCTGTTCTTACTTATCGCGTTTCTTCCATGCGACGACGGAAGTGACCACGCCGGCCGCCAGCAGCGGTACGCAGGCCAACGCCGCGACGCCTTCAACCAGCAGTAGGATGGCGTCTGCGGGATTGTAGACGCCGCGATTGAGATACATATAACATGCGATTGCGGCCAGTGCCGATACTGTGCCGGCCGCCAGCAGCGCAATGCCGAGCGTGCGCAAGGCATTATGCGATGAGGAGCAATATTGGGCCGATGCCGCAGTTGGCATGGGCGGCGCGGACTGCACGGTGACCGGCGGCGAATCCTCATAGTGTGGCTGATTTGCGGGCGTCATTGTTCCTCCTGGTGGTTCGTTGCCGCGAATTGTCTGGCGAAGGCGGATCATCCTTGATTGCAATCTATGCGACGGAGACACTCTTTGTCCAGCGGAACGGACAATGTGGTCGAAGGCTGCCGAGTTATCCACATCTTGGGCGTGTCGCGCCGGATTCGATTCAGCTTCCGCGAGTTACATGTGGCATTTTCGCAGTGTTTACTGATGGTCGTCATTCGCTGCCATACATGCCCTCCCTGTACAATGACCGTGTCATGCATGATGAGACAAGGGGATGAGTATGTATACCTCGTTGGACAGGTTCCGCATCAAGCCGGGCAAAGAGGATTTGGCCCGCGAATGGTTCCGATATCTGAACGATCACTTGGCTGAAGCGAATGCGACGATGCCGGCTGAGGGCGCGCATATCGAGTCATGGTTCCTGCACGAGGAATCGGACGGACTGTACGGATACGTGTACGTGATCTACGACGACAATGATAAGGCTGTCGAAGTGTTCAAGGAGAGTGAGAATCCGTTGGACATCAAGCACAACGAGTACATGAACGCCTGCATCGACTACCACGACTACGCCGAGATGAAGCCTGCCGTGGCGCTGGGCGACTACTCCGTATTCCGGAGATGATTGGTCGACGGTTCGTCGACGCCGTTGTGTTTGCAGACTCGTTTGTACAACTTATGCATTTCGGTCAAATGCATAAGTTGTACAAACGATTTCCCTGGAGACCCTACTTGCCTTGCTGCGTTTCGTTGGAATTCCAGCGTTTTCAGGAATACCCGTGGCTCGCGGCAACGGGTGTGTGCTGTTTTCCGCGATTATGCGGGACAACGTCCGCATTATGGCATTTCGCGGGCGTTGTACACGCGGCATTGCACTCGGGTCGGGAACGCGCGGAGCAAGTTCTTCCGCCTCGCCGCCGGGGCGGAAGAACCATATGCACTGAGACATGTCGCCCGAGGAATAATGCAGAGGACGCTCCGCCAGCGCACAATCAGTTCTTGTGCAGTTTGGCGTTGAGCTCAATCCCCGTCTTCCGGTAGCGGGCCTCAATGCGGCCGTTGACGGAGTTGCGGATGAAGAGGATGTTGTCTTTGCCGCTCAGATCGGCGCCCTTGACGACGTCCAGCGGTTCGCCGGCGGCGGCTTTGGCCTTGTCCCAGACGGTGATCTTGGTACCGGCGGTGACGTACAGGCCTGCTTCGACGACGCAGTTGTCGCCGAGCGAGATGCCGATGCCGGCGTTGGCGCCGAGCAGGGAGTGCTCGCCGATGGAGTTGCGGAGCTTGCCGCCGCCGGACAGGGTGCCCATGATGGAGGCGCCGCCGCCGATGTCGGAGCCGTTGCCGACGACGACGCCTTGCGAGACACGGCCTTCGACCATTGAGACGCCCAAAGTTCCCGCGTTGAAGTTGACGAAGCCGGCGTGCATGACGGTGGTGCCTTCGGACAGGTGGGCGCCGAGACGCACGCGGTCGGCATCGCCGATGCGCACGCCGGAGGGGACCACGTAGTCGATCATGCGCGGGAACTTGTCGATTGACAGCACGTTGACGGTGGCGGCGGGAGCGGCGGCCGGAAGCCCGGCGGAGGCGGCGAAGGAGCGCGCGGCGCTGGTGGCGGCCGCTTCGACGTCGAGCTTGCGGGCGTTGAAGTCTTCGACCGCGAACGGGCCGTAATTGGTCCAGACCACGTTCGTGAGCTTGGCGAAGATGCCGTCGAGGTTGAGGGTGTTCGGCTGGGCGAGGCGCATGGAGAGCAGGTGCAGGCGCAGGTAGGCGTCGGCCGCATCCGCGATCGGGTCGTCGAGGGAGCTTACGGTGAACACCGGTTCGCGGCGCACGCCACGGGCGTCGGCCTGCGGCTGCGCCAGCGCCCCGAACCCGTGGTTGGGGCGGTTCGCGCCTTCGGGCGCGGCGCCGAGCGTCAGTTGCGGATACCAGACGTCGAGTGTGTTCCCGGCTGCGTCGATGCTGGCCAGTCCCCAGCCCCATGCGGTGCGTTCGTTCGTCATGCTTGTCTCCTTGGTGGATGAACGGTAGATGCTTCTATATTATGGGCAGATGGGCACGTATGAGGCTGCCGTTCCGAATCATTGTGACGCGGTTTCGTCACGGGAGAAAATCTAGCGGGGCGGCTACGATGAAAAGCTATGAGTGACTACAGGACCGAACGGGAGCAGCGTGAGCGCCGCCGCCGCGTCATCATGCGTGCGGTGTGCATCGTCATTGCCGTGGCCATGCTCGGCAGCCTGGTCATTCCCGCGGTGTATGCGGGTCTTTGACGCGATCATTGGCGTCCTGCCGTGACGCGAGGTGCTTGAGATTTCGCATATGGTCGGCAGCGTCGTCACACAATCGATCCGTTCACAAGTTCAATGATTATGGTGGTATTCGATGGCAGAATTTGATTTTTCACAGGCAATCGGCGAGGCACGGTCGAAGTATGAGTCCATTGCGAAGGCGTTGGACATCGAACGGCTGAAGTCGCAGATCGCGACGTTGGAGACCGAGGCCGCTAAGCCTGGTCTGTGGGATGATCCTGAGAACGCGCAGAAGGTGACCAGCCGCCTGTCTGCGGCTCAGGCGCAGCTGAAGCGCCTGAACGAGGCGAACCGTCGCATCGAGGATGTCGAGACGCTGGTGGAGCTCGCTCAGGAGGAGGCTGACGCCGATTCTCTGAGCGAGGCTCAGTCCGAGATCGGCTCCATCGCCCAGGAGCTGGATGACATGGAGATCCAGACGCTGCTGGACGGCGAATATGACGAGCGTTCCGCGGTCGTGACGATCCGATCCGGCGCGGGTGGCGTGGACGCCGCCGATTTCGCCCAGATGCTGTTGCGCATGTACCTGCGCTACTGCGAGCGCAACGGTTTCAAGGCCAAGGTGATGGATACGTCGTACGCCGAGGAAGCGGGCATCAAGTCGGCCACGTTCCAGGTGGATGCGCCGTATGCGTATGGCCGCCTGAGCGTGGAGGGCGGCACGCACCGTCTGGTGCGAATCAGCCCGTTCGACAACCAGGGCCGTCGACAGACGAGTTTCGCCGCCGTCGAGGTAGTGCCGCTCGTCGAGGCGACCGATCACATCGACATTCCGGACACCGATATCCGCGTGGATACGTACTGCTCGTCCGGCCCCGGCGGCCAGGGCGTGAACACCACGTATTCCGCGGTGCGCATCACCCACCTTCCCACCGGCATCGTGGTGACGATGCAGGACGAGCGCTCGCAGATCCAGAACCGCGCCGCCGCCATGGCCGTGCTGCAGTCCCGACTGCTGGTGCTGCGCCACGAGGAGGAAGCGAAGAAGAAGAAGGAGCTCGCGGGCGACATCAAGGCCAGCTGGGGTGACCAGATGCGTTCGTACGTGCTTCACCCGTACCAGATGGTCAAGGATCTGCGCACCGGTTGCGAGACCAGCCAGACCCAGGCCGTGTTCGACGGCGATATCGATGCGTTCATCGAAGCCGGTATCCGCTGGCGTCACGAGCAGCGTCGCCAGGCGGCCGAAGAGGAAGAGTAAACCGTGACTTGGCTCCCGGCTCCGGGGGCGAGTGAGGAGACGATATGGCACTCATCGCATTGGATCATGTGAGCAAGGTGTATCCCAAGGGTACGAGGCCGGCGTTGGATGATGTCAACCTCGACATCGAACGTGGCGATTTCGTGTTTCTGGTCGGTGCTTCCGGTTCTGGCAAGACGACGCTGCTGAGCCTGCTGCTGCGCGAGGAGGAGGCCACGGACGGCGAGATTCGAGTGGCCGGCAATGATCTTCGCCGTCTGACGAACCGTCAGGTGCCGCAGTATCGTCGTTCCATCGGTTTCGTGTTCCAGGATTACAAGCTGCTGACGAACAAGACCGTGTGGCAGAATGTGGCGTTCGCGCTTGAGGTGATCGGCACGCGCCGGTCCGCCATCAAGTCACTGGTGCCGCAGGTGCTGCAGACCGTGGGATTGACCGGTAAGGAGAACAATTACCCGCATGAGCTGTCCGGCGGTGAGCAGCAGCGTGTGGCCATCGCCCGCGCGTATGTGAACCATCCGCAGATCCTGCTGGCCGATGAGCCCACCGGAAACCTCGATCCGACGACGTCGCTGGGCATCATGGAGGTGCTGGACGCCATCAACCGCACCGGCACGACGATCGTGATGGCCACGCACAACGAGGAGATCGTCAACTCGATGCGCAAGCGCGTCATCGAGCTGCATACCGGCAAGATCGTGCGCGACGAGGCCCAGGGCTCGTATGATTCCGCCGAGTTCTTCCCCGACAGCGATGTCGCGTCCAAGGCGCATGAGGCGATCAGCGGGCAGTCGGATGATTCTCGTTTCCGCCCTGATTCCGGCTCGTTCGACGCACAGGTCACCACTATCGAGGCCCGTGGCGAGGAGGGTGCGGTCGAGGGTGTCGAAGTGGTCGCCAAGGCGGTCAGCGGCAATATCCGGAACGAAGGCATCGCCCGGTTGGCGAGCTCCGTGCATTCGGGGCGTACCGGCCGCTACGGTGAGGCGTTCCAGTCGGTGGAGGACACGCTGACCTGGGGCAAGGGCCTGTCGCTTGAGCAGCTTGCCGCGCAGGAGGAGCAGAAGGCCCGCGCCGAGCAGGGCGGGGATGAACACTCCTATGCCGCGGCTCAGTCGAGCGACCGGGCGACGGCTCGGGATGATGCCCGGTCCGCGCAGCCGGAGGACGCCGCCCAGCCGGAACGGCACGAGCCGCCGAAACCGCCGCATTCGGCGGATGATGCCGCACCGCATGGTCAGCCGGAGACGGAGCATCCTCAGGATGAATCCACATCCCAAAGCGAACAGGCCGGTTCGGCGGCGGAGCCGGGCTCCTCGTCCGATGAGGGGGACGAGACGAAGCCGAGGCGCGCGCACAAGCTGCCGCCGGCACCGCCGGCCCAACCGGGGCATCGCGACAGGCATGCCGGAAAGGCCGGTAGCGCTGATGATGCCGACGGTGCTCGCAACGAGGAGGACAATCGATGAGAATGCGTTTTATCCTGTCTGAAACCTGGACCAGCCTGCGGCGCAACGTGTCCATGATCATCTCGGTCATGCTCGTCACGTTCATCTCCTTCGTGTTCATCGGCGCGTCCGTGCTGATACAGGCGCAGATCACCAAGGCGAAGGGCGACTGGTACGACAAGGTCGAGGTCGTGGTGTGGCTGTGCCCGGACGGCACCAGCCAGTCGGCGTCCTGCTCGACCGGCAAGGCGCCGACCCAGCAGGAGATCGTGGATCTTGAGGACGTGATCAACAACGAGCTCGGCAGTGACGTGTCAAAGATCACGTACATGAGCCGCGAGGAGTTCTTCAAGAACACATTCCTCAAGCAGTACCCGAACGGCGTGTACGAGGGACGTACCCTCACCGCCTCCGATATGCAGGATTCGCTGCGTCTCAAGCTCAAGGACCCGACCAAATACCAGGTGGTGTCGGAGGTGCTGACCGGGCGCACGGGCGTGGAGGCGGTTGTCGACCAGCGGCAGATCTTCGACCCGGTGTTCTCGGTGTTGAACCGGGCCACCGTGGTCACCGTCGTGCTGGCCGGTGTCATGGTGGTCGTCGCCATCATGCTGACCGCGACGACGATTCGCATGAGCGCCGCCTCCCGGAAGAACGAGACAGAGATCATGCGTCTGGTGGGTGCTTCGAACTGGACGATTCGATTGCCGTTCATCCTGGAGGGCGTGGTGGCGTCCCTGCTGGGATCGCTGCTGGCGGTCGGCGCGCTGAGCGGCATCGTCAAGGTGTTCGTCACCGATTGGTTGGCGACCAGCGTGCAGTGGATGCCGTTCATCACGCAGACGACGGTGTGGCTGACCGCCCCCGTGCTGGTGGTGGGGGCCATGCTGCTGTCGGCGGTTGCGTCCGCGGTATCGCTGCGACGCTATCTCAAGGTGTGACTTGCCGCCGCGTGTCGTCCGGGATGTGCGAAGTGTGAGATGAATCATTTCGCTGACGGATGACACGCGGCGCATTTATCCAGTTTAATTCGTTACAATACGTTCAAATATGGCATTAATGGAAGGGCGACAACAATGGTGAAGATGGCGAAACGTGGGGGTACGTTCACCGCTTTGGCGCTTGCCGCCGCAATGGCCCTGGGGGCGGGATCGGTGGCCGTGGTCGCCCCGCCCGAGCAGGCCGCTGCGGTTACGGAGTATGAATACCAGCAGAAGGTATCGAACCACAACAGCCTCAAGAAGCAGCTGTCCGGCGTCGATTCCAAACTTGCCGATCTCATCATTTCGCTGAATGACCTGACCGAGAACCGGATTCCCGCCGCGCAGAAGGCCGTACAGGAGGCCCAGCAGAAGGCCGATCAGGCGAAGAGCCTCGCAGAGGCGACTGCGGCGCGGCTTGAGGCGGCGAAGAGCGACCGGACCTCGCTTGAGGAGAAGATCAAGCAGACCGGTGAGGATTACGATGACGCCAAGGATGCGGTCGCTCAGCTCGCGCGCGAAAGCTTCCACGGCTCGGACGCCTCCACCCTGATGGACGTGGTGACCAATGCCACCACGACCGAGGACTTCGTCAACAAGATGCAGTCGGATGCCGCTGTCACGCGCAGTGAGGCGAACGCCGCCGACGCCGCGGCCACCAGCCTCAGCACGTCGATGAACCGCAAAGAACGTCTCACGGCCATCGAGGACGAGATCACCCAGCTCAAGGGCCAGGCGGACAGCCAGGCGGCCAGCGCGCAGCAGGCCGCTGAGGATGCGGCGTCCAAGCAGAGTGAGCTGGAGGCATTGCGCAAGAAGAGCGACGAGGAACGCGCCCAGCTGGAAGCGCAGAAGAAGAGCCTGAGCACCAAGGAAGCGCAGGAGGCTGCCGAACTGGTGTCGATGAAGGCCGAGATCGATTCGTGGAGCGTGCAGAACAACACCGGTTCGGCGAATGCCGGCACCGGCGGACAGCAGCAGATCAAGCCCGGCGCCGGCAGCGGGTCGGGCAGCGGTTCCGGTTCCGGTTCCGGCAAGCCCGGTTCCGGTTCCGGCAAGCCCGGTTCCGGTTCGGGCGGATCCCAGCCCGGCGGATCGGGACAGGCCAACGGCATGAACTACACGGTGCCCGGCAACTGCTATGAGGGCATGCCGGTGTGCTACGGGCACAGGACCGGCAACACGGTGGGCGGCAGCGCCTACCCGTGGAGCCAGTGCACGTGGTATGCGTACCGTCGCCGCGTGTACTACTACCATCTGCCCACCGGCTCATACATGGGCAATGGGCAGGATTGGGCGAACACCGGTCGCAGCCTCGGCTATCTGGTCAACCGCACGCCGCACGTCGGCGCCGCGATGGTGTTCCGTGCAGGCCAGCTCGGCGCCAACAGCCGTTACGGCCATGTGGCGGTCGTCGAGCGTGTGAACAGCGACGGATCCGTGCTGATCTCCGAGTGCGGCGCCAGCCTTCAGGGCGTGGCGCAATGGCGCACGATTTACAATGCTGGTAATTTCCAATACGTGCATTACTGAGTTCCGGGTGGTGTTTTCCGATTCGTCCGGTCACGGCCCGTGCAAGCGGGTCTGGTCTCATGATGTCTGTGTTGATGTGAGTGATTGAAGAGGAAGACCATGGCAAAGGAACAGGGCACTGTGCTCATCGCACAGAACCGCAAGGCCCGGCATGATTACCTGATCGAGGACAAGTACGAGGCGGGACTGGTGCTGACCGGGACCGAGGTCAAGTCGCTGCGCGAGGGGCGGGCGTCGCTCGCCGAGGCGTTCGTTTCCATTGACCGTCGGGGTGAAATGTGGCTGGAAGGTGCCAATATCCCCGAATATCTCAACGGCACGTGGAACAACCATGCGCCCAAGCGCAAGCGCAAGCTGTTGCTGCATGCGCAGCAGATCGTCAAACTGTCCCGTCAGATCGAGGCCAAGGGGTACACCATCGTGCCGCTCAGCCTGTATTTCAAGGATGGTCGGGCGAAGGCCGAGATCGCCCTCGCACGAGGCAAGCGCGAGTTCGACAAGCGTCAGGCGCTGCGTGAGGAGCAGGACAAGCGCGAGGCGCTGCGTGCCATGCGCTACAAGAACATGCGCTCCCGGTGAGAGCCGACGGGCGGAAAGCGCTGTGGACAGGCCGCACCGGTGGGTGAGTGAGGAGCCCCATATCCCGTTCGATATCGACGTGGTGTATGAGGATGCCGGTATCATCGTCATCGACAAGCCGCATTTCCTCGCGACGACCCCGCGCGGCATGTGGTATCGGCAGACCGCGCTGATTCGGCTTCGCGAGATGTTCGACGAGCCGGACATCACGCCCGCGCATCGGCTGGACCGGCTCACCGCCGGCATCGTCGTGTTCGTGAGGGATCCAGCGCTGCGGGGCGCATACCAGATGATGTTCCAGGGCCGGAAGGTCAGCAAGACCTACGAATGCCTGGCTCCGTGCCGGCCGACGACACGGCCGCGATACGGCACCGTCGAGCGGCTGGACCCTCCTGCCGTGTTCCCGCTGCGCCGACGTTCGCACATCACCAAGCTGCGTGGCGTGCTGCAGGCGTTCGAGGAGCCGCAGGCCGTCAATGCCGAGACGGTGATCGATCTCGCGGCGGGAGGATATCCCTCGATGGGCGGGCGCTTATGCCACGGGAGGAACGGTCTGTGCGCCTACGAGCTGCACCCGCTCACCGGCAAGACCCATCAGCTGCGCGTGCACATGAACTCGATAGGGTTGCCGATCCATGGCGATGATTTCTATCCACGTATCGTCGAACGCGCCTATGACGACTTCTCCACGCCGCTGGAACTGGTCGCGCGGTCATTGCGCTTCACCGACCCCGTCAGCGGGGAGCCGCGCAAATTCATCTCCCGCATACCTCTGGGTTGGTGAAGTTTACTTCACTTTTTCTGTTGACGTATTCGCGTCTTGGCGGTAATATGAAGTTACCTTCATGAGAAGTAAGCTTCATGTTATGGAAGGAATTGATTGAAGACAAGAGTGAGAGAACTGCGAAAACAATCAAAGCTGACGCAACAGCAATTGGCCGACTTGGTCCATGTTTCAAACAGAACGATTATTTCCATTGAAAAGGAACAATATAGTCCATCGCTAATGTTGGCCTACCGAATTGCGGAAGTGTTCGGCGTGACTGTCGAAGAATTGTGTTGTCTCAAAGAAAACAGGGAATTGGAGGATAAGGATCAGGAAGCGAATTAACAATGTGAGAAGTTTCGTTACGGCGATCGTGGTTCTGATTCTGGGAATTGCCTGCCTGGGTATCGCTGCCTTCCGCAGTATGGCAACAAGATTTCCTATAGCCGGAATTGTTCCGCTTGCCTGGAGTGCGATCGATTTCTTCTTCGCCTTTACTCAATCAAGTATTGACAGCCAAGTCGAAAAGTTCACGGATGAACGCGATAGGTATATTGCGGAAAAGCAGCAGGAAAGTCCTGCTGATCACCAATTACGTAATTGGTGCCGCCTGCTTTATCGCTATGTTTCTGTTTGCCGTTTTCAAGTGGGAACAATTGCTTACGGTGACGATTACACTATGCGCCGTTCTGTTCCTCGTGCTTTTCGTTGTAGTTGGGCGCAATTCATACTATGAGAAACACGAATGATTGAAAGGTTTGTTTTGTGCAGCACAACAGGCGACTATTTCAAGGAGCCGTAAGCCTTGTTGGGAATGCCCGTTTGTCGCTGCAGCCGAACCGTTATCTTATATGGCGGCGAGCTCGTCTCTGTCCATCTCCCTATTGCCGAGACAATCGCAGGAGGAATCCCTATCTTTTATCGTTGTCTTCGGGCGTCGCGGACTGGCGACTGCTTTTGAATGCTTCAATGATTCGCGGAGCGACAAGAGCAATTTCGCCGGCAAAGCTGATGAATGCGGCTGGATCCATATGAAGTGCAAAGATTACATCATGAAGATGGAGCGAGCTTGCTGCTGTGTCGGTTCCATCGACCAAAGAACGAAGAAAACCGGATTAAGTCTGATGATGCCGGCAATGCCCAAACAATAACGAAAGAAAAAAAGAATCGCTCCATCGATGGTCTAGATTGGCAAGGCGGGCTGGCGGATTCATCGAGTTAGAGAGGAGAATGCTTCGCTCCTCAACCTACACGGGTCGAACCGTACTTTAGATGCTAGAAAAATGCTATGGTGCTGCCAAAAAATTTGCCGCGATCCTGCGGGGTGAATTCCAGGGACAGCAGATGGTATTCCGGGTCGTCGGGGTCTGGTCCCTCATCTACGAATCCGAAGCGAGAGAACAAATCCATGCTTGGCTTGTTGCGCGGATCCACTTGAGTCAGCACGAGCGGCGTGCGATTGGAACGCCACGCATCATCACGAAGCCTCATAATCACCGAGGCGAGCAGCGTGTCTGCGAGATGTGTGCCCCGTACCTTCAGCGCGGTGGCGATGTACGAAATCTGGTAGACGCCTTCGTGCTCCTCGGTGGTTTCCACGCCGACACCGTATTCGCAGAAGCCGACCACTTCATCATGCAGGGGAATGTCCCCAGATACGACAAGAAGCGTGCGCATAACTCCGGTCGGGGTCTTGCGCACGCTGAGACCGCGTATATATCTCTGTGGGTATCGCCCATTCGGGATCTCCTGGCTTGCAGCACAGGAACTGTCTGAGGGCTGTCTGATGGTCTCTGGAGCATTCACGCTCGATGACGAGATTCAGATTCATCGACGGTGTCTTCCCGGGTGTTTGCCCTGCGTGACAGATAGTGGCGAGCGCTGTTGGTCAGCTTCATCCATTTCTCGTCCACTGCGTTGCGCGGCTTGCCGTCCTCAGGCGGCGCGTATGCCGGAATCAGTTTCACACCGGTGCCTGTCATGGTCATGGCCGCCTCCTTTCCGCTTCTGGATAAATTAAGATACCTAATTTACCATCTGTCCTTGACGTGGCAGGAGACAGTTTATATCACAGAGGATTCGCGCATATTGCTGGCAGGGAAACAGCGAGGATAATCATGGCAAACATCGCTAAATACACGATCTCAAAAGGTGAGACGCGGTATAGAGTCCGCTATGCCGGAAAACCCATGGCACCCAGATCGGCAAGTGCGGCTTTAAACGTAAAAGCGATGCGGTGAACTGGGCGGTGGAGCCGACGGCGCGTGTACCTGAGCATTCCCCGTCTCGTGGCATTCGCGGGGGAGTGCGCGGACGCCTTGTATATAGGAGACGAGCGGCGGGCGCTGGTGCCGCTGCTCGGATTCTGCGGGCTGAGATGGGGAGAATGTTTTTGTTCATTAGGAAGTTGAGGTTTTAGTCACTTAGTTTTTTCGGGTTTAGGCAGAAAGGCATGCCGACCACCCGTGGGCCTTAGCCTGATGGTGCTTCTAGTTCCATTCGGGAAAGGTCCGGAAAGGCAATGATCAGCATGCCCCAAATACAGTCTATCCGTTCGCGTCGCAGGAACGGTGAGTCCATCGCCTCGATAGCGCGCAGCGAGAAGGCCAGCGAACCGACCGTGCGCAAGTATCCGAGGGTCGACGACCTATCGGCCAGGCCGCCCCGGTCGAGGACTGCCCAAATCATATGAGACGCGCGACCTCTAAATGCCGCGCGTCGTGGCCGAGGCCCTTGAGTTGATTCTTGCCCGCCGCAAGCGGGGGCGTGTTCTCTAACCCGTATGATCGATGCGGCGGTGCAGATGGAGGCGGGTGCCGAGCAGTGTGGGTGAAATGTGGGCAATCGGGTTGCCTTGGAGTCTTCCGGTGCCTGATATTGGCGGTGTTCCGCCGTTTCGTAATGTGTGGGCAATAAGGGACTCGAACCCCTGACATCCACCGTGTAAAGGTGGCGCTCTAACCAACTGAGCTAATTGCCCGCAGACTCACACTGTATCGTATAGTCTGTATCGGGACGCCGGCCGAGTGTCGTTGGGCGGAATCCCGTCGTCGGTCGAACCGTGGCGATGCTGTGCTTGCCGGCGCATGATATATGCCGTAATCGTGCGAAAGACGTGTGAGGATGCCGTTTTGCTGGGCCAAATGTGAAGCTGCGTCTCAACACTCACGTAAAGTGTGCAAGAGAAGTACTATCCGTAGGAGGTCGATACACCAATGGCGCATCAAGACGGGGCAGATAAGGGCGCGTCGGGGATCGCTCGCGTTGGGAAGCGCAAATGGGGATACGATCCCGATCAGGTGGACGCTTTCCTGGATCGTGCACATGCGCTCTACGAGAGCGAGGATGCCCATCTCACGCAGCAGGACATCCAGAACGTGTCCTTCGATCTGAGCAAGGGCGGGTATGACATCACCCAGGTTGATGCGGCGCTGTCCCGGCTGGAGCAGGCCGTGGTCGACAAGCAGACGACGCGGGAGATTACCGAGCACGGTCGTGTGGCGTGGAAGGCCCAGACCGAAGAGCTGTATCGTCAGGTATGTGAGCACGCCGACCGCGGAACGGGGGAGCGGTTCGCGCGCGGACATGATCGCCGGCCGTCGTACGACCGCAAGCAGGTCGACCGACTGATCGACCAGATCGTGGACAAGGCCGCCGCAGGCCTTGGCGTGGACGGCGTGAGCGAACAGGACGTGCGCAAGCTCGCCGATCTGAATTCCGGTGCCGTCTCCAACGTGGTGTTCACGCAGCGCAAGGGCAAGAACGGCTATGACGAGCGTCAGGTCGATTATTACCTCAACTCGTGCGTGCAGCTGCTCAGCCGTCTCGAATCGTTCGCGCGCGTCTCCGATTATGTCGGTGGCGGTCACGAATCCGGCGACAGCCGGCGTTCGTCCGGTGCAAGGAGCGCCTCCGACGCGGGTGTGACGCCGTTGTTCGGCGCGGACAACGCCTATGCACATGCGCCGTCGCCGGCGCGGCAGGAAGCGGAGCCTCAGTCCTTCGCACCCGCGAACGAATCGTTCCATGCCCTCCATGAGGCAGAGGAGGCGCTGTTCTCATCGCAGACGGCCGACGAGCCGAGCGTCGCGGCCGATGCGCAGTCCGTTCCTCCCTCGTTCGCTCCCGCCGGCATGTCCGGTACGGTCGTATCCGCGCCCGCCTCAGCGCTTCCGTCCGCGTTCTCGGCCGGAGCCTCCGCCCCGGAGTCGCAGTCGTCGTTGGCGGCGCTGTCCCAGCGCACCGGCAGAAGCGCGAGCTCGAGCAACGTGAGCGCGGATCATGCCGCGGCTCCTGCCCCGGCGCAGGAGATTCCGTCTCCGGCCATCCCGGCGGCACCGGCATCGTTCGCCCCCTCGCACGCCGCGGTATCCGATCAGCCGGCCGCAGTCGCCGAGCCCCAGGCTCCCGAACGCGTCGCCAAGTCCGTGAAGGTTCCCGCGGAGCCAGTTGCAGCCGCACCCGCCGTTGCTCCCTCCGCGCTGGCCCCCATGCCGGTCTTCGATCAGCCCGTAGCCTCCGACGCCCATACCGATGCCAGTGTCGAGGCCCTGCCGTCGTTCGCGCCGTCCTCGTCGCCGTCGGTGAACGTTCCCGTTCATGCCGTAGACGATGCCGCGCAGACGCAATCCGATGACTCTCACAAGTCACCGTCGGATGACCTATTCTCCAGCATGTACCTCAGCCCGGAAAGCAAGCTCGATTTCGACATCCCCGACCTGTCGTTCCCCACGCTCAACACGGGCGAGTTCGATAGCGGACTGAGCGGTTTCGGCAAGGACAACGACTGACCATTTCGTCGGCGCGGGAAGACAGATACACCACAGAAGACATAAAGAAGCATTGCAATGAGCCAGCATAGGAATACGGTTGTCATTCTCGGATCGACCGGTTCGATCGGCACGCAAGGTCTGGATGTCATCAGCCGGCATCCGGAGCGGTTCACCGTCACCGGTCTGGCCGCCGGAGGCGCGCATGTGCGGCTTCTGGCACAGCAGGTCGCACGTCATCATGTGCCGCAGGTGGCCGTATATGACGAGGCCGCCGTTCCGGCGCTGCATGAGGCACTTGAGGAGGTCGGAGCTCGGTACACGCAGATTCAGGCCGGGCCGCAGGCGGTCAACGCCATCGCCGGTTCCGGTGCCGACCTGGTGTTGAACGGCATCACGGGCTCGGTCGGACTCGAACCATCCATTGCGGCGCTGAGGGCTGGCTCTCAGCTGGCGCTCGCCAACAAGGAATCGGTCGTCGCAGGCGGTCACCTGCTTTTCGGCGCGCAAGTGCGCGATGACCAGATCAATCCCGTCGACTCGGAGCATTCCGCCATCTGGCAGTCGCTGCGGTCCGGTACCCACGCCGAGGTCAGCAGACTGGTCGTCACGGCCTCGGGCGGCCCCTTCCGCGGCTGGAAGCGCGCCGACATGAGCGACATCACCCCTGAACAGGCACTCAACCACCCCACGTGGCATATGGGACCCGTGGTGACCATCAACTCGTCCACCCTGATGAACAAGGGACTGGAGGTCATCGAGGCGAGCCGTCTGTTCGACGTGGCGCCGGATCGCATCGTCGTGACCGTGCACCCGCAATCCATCGTGCACTCGATGGTGGAGTTCGTGGATGGAGCGACCGTCTGTCAGGCGTCCCCGCCTGACATGCGGCTGCCGATCGCCTTGGGCCTGTCGGCGCCTGATCGTCTGGGTGACGTCGCGGCGGCGTGCGATTGGACGCATGCCAGCGAGTGGACGTTCGAGCCACTGGACGACGAGGCGTTCCCCGCCGTCGCGTTGGCGCGCGAGTGCCTACGCGCGTCGGAGAAGCATACCGCGGTGCTCAACGCAGCGAACGAGCAGGCCGTGCATGCCTTCCTCGACCATCGACTGCCCTATCTGGGCATCGTCGACACGGTCAAGGAGGTCGTCGACGCGATGGACGGGGAGCTTCGCGGCAACCCGCTGTTCGCATCCGTGGAGGAAATGGGTCAAGTCGAGCGTGAGGCGCGCCGGCGAGCCGATGATTTGATAAACAGTCAGAAGTGAATCATTCGCGCGACCGCGCCCGGATTGATGGCATGGCACAGCCATGCGATCAACCGGTCATGCCCCGGCATGGATGTGGCGTCGCGCATAATCGGACAGGAAAGACCAATCATCAGCATGAGCGCGTTGCCGCAAACCAGTGCACAGACGTCCGCGACCACAGGAACGACGTCGGCCGTGACAGGATCGTTCCGCAAGACCGGAGAGCCGGATATCAGCGAGAGCCCGTTGCATCCGCGTCGCAAATCGCGTCGCATCATGGTCGGGCCGGTGCCGGTCGGCGGCGGCGCCCCCATCTCCGTGCAGTCGATGACCAACACGCTCACCGCGAACGTGCCGGCCACGCTGCAGCAGATCGCCGAGCTCACCGCCGCAGGCTGCGACATCGTGCGCGTAGCGGTGCCCAGCCAGGATGACGCCGACGCCTTGCCGCAGATCGTCGCCAAATCGCCGATTCCAATCATCGCCGACATCCACTTCCAGTCGAAGTACGTGTTCCAGGCCATCGACGCCGGCTGCGCGGCCGTGCGCGTGAACCCCGGCAACATCCGCAAATTCGACCAGGTCGGCCCCGACATCTGCAAGGCCGCCACCGACGCGGGCATCAGCCTGCGCATCGGAGTCAACGCCGGATCGCTCGACAAGGAGCTGTACGCCAAGTACGGCGGTCCCACGCCCGAGGCGCTCGTCGCCTCCGCGCTCAAGGAAGCCCGCATGTTCGAGGACGTCGGCTTCCGCGATTTCAAGATATCCGTCAAACACCACGACGTGATTACGATGGTGCAGACCTACCGGCTGCTCGCATCCAAGGGCGATTGGCCGCTGCATCTGGGAGTCACCGAGGCAGGGCCGGCATGGCAGGGCACCATCAAGTCATGCCTCGCGTTCGGCGCGCTGCTGGCCGAAGGCATCGGCGACACGATCCGCGTGTCCCTGTCCGCACCGCCCGTCGAGGAGGTCAAGGTCGGCTGCAAGCTGCTGGAGTACATGGGACTGCGCAAGCGCAAGTTCGACATCATCTCATGCCCGAGCTGCGGTCGCGCCCAGGTCGATGTCATCCAGCTGGCGAACGCGGTCACCGAGGGACTCAAGAACGTCACCGCGCCCATTCGCGTCGCCGTGATGGGATGCATCGTCAACGGGCCGGGAGAAGCCCGCGAGGCCGATCTCGGCGTGGCTTCGGGCAACGGCAAAGGACAGATCTTCATCAAGGGCAAGGTCATCGAGACCGTGCCGGAAGACCAGATCGTCGAGACGCTGCTCGCGCGGGCCAACGACATCGCCGCCCAGATGGAGGCCGACGGACAGGTGCCGGTAGGCGCCACCGGTCCTGTCGTCATCCCCATCCAGCATCCGAACGCGATGAACGCCGTTCGCTGAGGATTTTCAGCGGCGTCCGGCCGGACGGCCTGAGCGCGGCCGGATGTCGTCAGCTCACAGCGCAGAAGACCGGCGGATTGGCTAGTATGATTGCGTGTTGAATCGGCAGCGTAACAGGTTTTGTATCCGCCGCGGCGAACGTCCCGCAGACGGGAAGTCGCGAGTATCCGACGAATCGGCCGCATCGCGGCGGCAACCGGGTGACAAGGCGTCGCCGGCCGCCTGGACGCGATGGCACCGTCTGATGTGCACCGTGCCGATTTTCATCATCCTCATCGGCCTGCTGGTGTTCGTCTCCAATGCGACGGCCATGCCGTGGAACAATGAGCCCACAGGGCAGACTTTGTCGACACTGTCCGCCGATACCGGCGTGACGTTCGACAACCCGGGCGGCGTTCACCTCGCCAAGCGCGGCGAGTACGAGGTGAACGAGCGGTCCGTATGGTTCGACGCGAAGAGACCATCCACGGGCGAGATCCAACGCACGCATGTCATCATCCGCGAGCCTGTCGGCGTCTCCGGGAAGCTGCCCGGCATGGTGTTCATGCACGGCGCGGGCTACGGTTCCGCCGTCGATTCGTTCGTCGACATGGCCTATGACCTGTCGTCCGCGGGATTCGTCACCGCCGTGCTCGACAAGCCGGTATGGTCCACGAACGACATAACGCGCGATTATACGGGCTCGGCGGCCGTCTATGACGAAGTGATCCGCATGTTGCGCGGCCTCGACAACGTGGATGACAGGGAGGTCGGCATCTACGCGACCTCGGAATCGACATGGGTGTCGTCATATCTGCTGGACATGGACAAGGACATCGCGTTCCAGGTGCTGCTCAGCCCGATGGTGTTCACGCCGCGACAGGCGATAGGGTTCCTCGCCGCACAGGATTTCGCGCTGGTCGGAGCCCATGACGGATACCAGTCGATAGTCCGGCGCGTGTTCAACATCGATTCCGCGCTGTTTGGCGTCACGCTTCCCGACGTCCATACGCTCAAGCCGAGCGCGTATTCGATTCCGACGCTGGTAGCGTACGGATCGAAGGACGTGATGACCGCCCAGGTGGAGGGCGTGGAGGCGATCGTGGACATGGCCCTGCGCACGGGCAACCATGACGTGAGCATCCGCGGCTATCCCGTGGCCAATCATGTGCTCCGATTGGGCGACGAATCCGAAACCGGGACGCCGTTCGCGGACCAGTACGCCGATGACGTGGTGGATTGGGCGGTCGGCACGGCGAAGGGCCTGCGTCAGACGAGCGAGCGCGTGGGAGGCGTGAACCTGTATCAGTCGATAGCAGTGCCGAAAGACCTGAAGGCGAATCGCGGCCTGACGGTGTACGGGCTGCTGCTGCACGTGTTCATGGTGTTCATGATGGTGCTTTCGCTGGTCATCGCCGTGGTCGCGCTGGTGGTGAAGATACGCGCGATGATCCGTCGCACCGGTCCGGCGCTGGGGTTCTCGCATGGTTTCGGCAACCAGCTGCTCACTCTGACGGTCACTACCGTGGCCACGCTGGCCCTGTTCGGCGCCGGTCTCGGACAGGTCATCATGGGTGTGGTGAAGATTGCCTGGGGCGGTGCCCCGCCAGAGAAGCCCGGACTCATGTATTGGAGCTGGCCGGTCATACAGGTGGTGTGCACAGTGGTGGTGTGGGCGTGGTCCCGCGTGTTGGCCCGTCTGATCGAAGTGGCGTCGCTGCGCGGTGTCATCCGGTTCCCTCCGCGCAAGGGCGCGATCGGGGATGTGATGACCGGCCGTGATCCGGTGCTCGCCTCGACCAGACTTGGACGCGTGCTGTTCTGGGTGACGGCCGTCACCATGCTGTCGGTTCTGCTGATGTTCGCGTTCTGGGGATTGTTCGTCTACTGACGGCGTTCGCCGCAGCGAACGGTGGCGGAACCAATGGATACGCGAGGAACGGGAGGAAGCGCTTATGCCGCTGTATCGTGACGAAGGCGTCGTGTTGCGTACGGCCAAACTCGGTGAAGCCGACCGCATCGTCACCTTGCTAACCCGCAGCCATGGCAAGATCCGAGCCGTGGCGAAGGGCGTGCGCCGTGTGAAATCACGGTTCGGCGGGCGGCTGGAGCCGTTCATGCGAGTTGACGTGCTCATCGCCACTGGACGGACCCTGGACGTGGTGTCGCAGGCCGAGTCCATTTCGGCGTATGCGGCTCCGATCTGCGCCGATTACGGGGCGTACGGCATCGCCAATGTCATGGTGGAGACCGCCGACAAGCTGGTGTCCGCCGAAGGGGAGCGGGCCGTCGCGCAGTACCGTCTGCTGGTCGGTGGGCTGAACGCGCTGGCGTGTCACGCGCATCCGGCGACGGCGATCGGGGAATCCTATGTGCTGCGTGCGTTGGCTTTGGCCGGGTGGACTCCGCGGCTGCATTCATGCGTGGTGTGCGGACGGCATGTCGCCGTCTCGCCGGTCGCCGGGGAGAGCGGCGATGACAGGGGCGTCGGGGAGGGCCGCATGTCGGTCCCGATGTTCTTCTCCCCGTCCGCCGGCGGGCTGATGTGTTCGACCGACCGCACGCCCGATGCGAAACGCATCGACCCGGACGAGGTGGTGCAGCTCTCGGCGGCGGTCGACGGGGATTGGGGAGTGCTTGACGGGGCTCCGCCGGATGCGCGGGTGTTGCGATTTGTTGAAGACTGGGGCGAGTATTATCTGGAACGCCCCATTCGTTCCTTGCGCTTGCTAGATTAGCGGTATGGCTTTTGAAAACGTCGATTACACGTCGCTGGACATTCCGGCGGCGCCATTTTCCGATCCTGCGCGTATCCCGGATTTCCCGAAGAACAAGGTGCCCCGTCATGTGGGCGTGATCATGGACGGCAACGGCCGCTGGGCGCAGCAGCGCGGGCTGGTGCGCACGGACGGCCATCAGGCGGCCGAGCCCGTGGTGTTCGACACGATCGCCGGTGCGATCGAGGCCGGCGTGCGGTATCTGAGCCTGTACACGTTCTCGACCGAGAACTGGAAGCGCTCGCCGCAGGAGGTGCGCTTCCTGATGGGGTTCTCGCGTGAGATCATCCACCGTCGTGTCGCGCAGATGGACGATTGGGGCGTGCGAGTGCGCTGGTCCGGTCGCCGCCCGAAGCTGTGGAAGTCGGTGATCGACGAGCTTGAGGCGGCCATGGAGCGCACCAAGCACAACAAGGTCATCGATGTGGTGTTCTGCATCAACTATGGTGGCCGCGCCGAGATCGCCGACGCCTGCGCCGAGATCGCGCGCGAGGTGGCGGCGGGACGCATCAAGGGCGACCGCGTCACCGAGAAGATGATCGCCGATCACCTGTACAACCCCGACATTCCCGATTGCGATCTGGTGATCCGCACCTCCGGCGAGCAGCGCACGTCGAACTTCCTGCCGTGGGAGGCCGCCTACGCCGAGCTTGATTTCGTGCCCGAACTGTTCCCCGACTGCGGCCGCGATGTCCTCTGGCGCTCCATCGACCACTACATCCACCGCGATCGCAGATTCGGCGGCGTGAAGAAATAGGATTCCCGTTTCGCCCTGTGTTGGCGGGGCTGTTGTGAGGCGACTGGGAGAGCGCTCCTCGGGCGTCAAGACCACCCCCAGTTTCGCTCCGCTCAACAGCCCCCGCCAGCGGGGGGGGGCGAGAAGAGGAAAGCTGCTCAGTAGCAGTCCCAGGTGTAGAGGACGCGTGAGAAGTCAAGCCGTTCCAGATCGCTGGGGGAGATGAAGAAGTTCGCCACGCCGGAGTCGCCGAACGACACGTCGTTGGTCGAATCGATCTGCAACAGCAGGTCGGTCGCCTTGTTCCACAGCGGATCCCTGTCATCATGCGGGTCGCTTTGCGTGAAGATCGGGTATCCGCCGACCTGGTGCCCGCCCGACATCAGCAGTGCGGCGAGCGAGTCGCGAATATCCGCCTCATGTTCGCGGAAGAAGCCGTGGTCGTACTCGTTGAGCGTGCTGACGCAGCTTTGCAGCCGTCCCTCGAACCGGTAGTCAGTAGGCGTGATCGTCTGCTTGCCGGCCTGTGCGACTAGCCGTCGCTCGGTGTCGGGGTCGTTGAACGGCAGCACCGTGTCGTCATGCCAGGCGGGTTTGACGACACGGTTGGCATGCAGTGCGGTGACCGGCACGTTGGGGAGGTAGCGCACGCGCCACGAGCGTTGCGACTGCGGGTTGTCGTAGTCCGCTCCGTACAGGGTGTCCTCGCCGTCGATGAAGAACTGCAGCAGTCCCTGGGCGGGGAATCCGCGCAGCTGCGGCAGTTGGCTGAAGTTCAGCTGGGCCAGCAGATACAGCGGGTCCCCGGTGTCGAGATTGCGTGGCGCCTTCATGCCTTCCGGCACGTAGAACGCGCCGCCGAGCTTGCTGTCGGTGATCTGTGCGGGGGAGTCGTCCTCGGTCAGACGCAGCACCGGCATTTCGGTGGAATACCGCAGCAGTTGCGAAAGTTTCTCGGCGACGTAGTCGGTGATCCTGGGGATGTGCGCGGTGTCCTCGTAGGCGGCGTTTCGCTGGGATCTGCCGGTGACGCCAAGCTGGTCGATGGGGTTGCGGGGCCCCTCTTTGTCCACTTTCCCTACGATTTCCTGGGACGGTGTGTCACGACCGAATAATTTGTCCAGCAATCCCATGTGATTCCCCGTTTTCAGATCATCATCCTTGCACAGGAAAGCCTAGCAGCTGAAAGGCGATTTCGCTGACGCGATTGGTGAAGGCTTGGTACCGTCTTGCGGCGTGTCTTCCTGATCGCGTCAGCGGATTGGCCTCAGTCAGTCCAGGCCGATTGACTTGAGATGATGCAGCGTCAGCGAGGTGACGGTCAGCGAGCCGGATTCGGCGACGAGCCTGATCGCGCGGGGACCCTTGGACGCGTAGCTGTATGAGCTCATGACCTGCTTGCCGCCGTTGACGTAGACCTCGACGCTGCCGCGGTCCACGAACACGCGCAGGCGCAACAGTCCGTACGACAGGTCGTCGGCGCTGATGGGCGTGGTGCGATACCCGCGGTCGCCGTGGACCATCGCCTGACGGTCGATGGTCCACGCGGCCGATCTGGTCGTCGTAGGCGATGTACGTCGAGGCGTCGTCGTCCTGCATGGGGATCGGCTCGACGAAGGGGCTCATCCACCCGTGCATGATCTGCCGCCCGTTCGTGTTGAACGACTGCGGCGCGTAGAAATTGTGGCCGCAGTCCCACGGGCGGAACTCGGTTTCCGGCTTGAACTCGCCGTCCTTCTCCTGTTCGAGGGACGGGGCGAAGGCGATGGGCTCGCGGCGCCAGGTGACCATGTCCTCGCTGGAGACATGACCCCAATGGCACAGGCCCCACTGGGTGCCGTAGGGGTGCAGCTGGTAGAACACGTGCCAGCGGCCCTTGTAGTAGCACAGGCCATTCGGGTCGGCCTCCTTGCGGAGCTCGTCCTTCTGCTCGGACGGGACCCGGAACAGGTAGATGAGCAGCATGCCGAGGCCGCAGGCGACCATGAAGCCGGCCGACAGCACGATAGCTGACCAGCGTGCCGGCCTCGGTGCCGCTCGGACCGAGGGATTCGAGCCGGATCCGGAAGAACGACCACCAGATGCCCCAGGAGCAGAAGAACATGAAGATGCCGAAGGAGTTTTGCAGATGGGACGGGTTGCGCCACGCCGCGGTCGTGCTTGCTGTCGTGTGAGTGACCTTTGTCGTGTCCGACGGGCGCTGCCGCGCGCCCGTGCGGGTAGGTGTCTTGTTTGGTGTTGAGGGTTCTCCGCGCGGCTGCCGTGCCGTTGTGGGGAATCGTGTTCTGTACTGGAATAAGATAACGTCAATCGATTTACGTCAAACGATTGGCGTTGTGTGTCGTGCTGCGGAAGAGGGTTTCCGGCGAGGATTAACGGAACATATCTACCGGTGAGTGCGGCATGAGGTAAGGTGGAACGCATGGCTGGAAACTTCGTGCAACTGCATAACCACACGCACTACTCGCTGCTGGATGGGGCATCCAAGGTGCCCGATCTGGTCAAGCGCGTCAAGGAGCTGGGCATGCCGGCGGTCGGCATCACCGACCATGGCAACATGCACGGCGCCTACGAGCTGTGGCGTGCAGCGGTCGATTCCGGCGTCAAGCCGATCATCGGCATCGAGGCGTATGTGACCCCTGAAACCGCGCGGCAGGACAAGACGCGCGTGTCATGGGACACCAACTGGACCCCGGTTCCCGGCCATGCCCGCAACCCCGACGATGTCTCGGGCGGCGGCCTGATCACCCACCTGACCATGTGGGCGGAGAACGACGAAGGGCTGGTCAACCTCATCAAGGCGTCGTCCGTCGCCAACCTCGAAGGCCGTGTCATGCGCTATCCGCGTATGGACAAGGAGGTGCTGTCCACCTATTCCAAAGGCGTGATCGCCTCGTCCGGCTGCCCCTCCGGCATCATCCAGACCCGTCTGCGCCTAGGCCAGTTCGACGAGGCGCTGCGTGCCGCCGGCGAGTTCCAGGACATCTTCGGCAAGGACAATTTCTACATCGAGCTGATGGACCACGGCCTGTCCATCGAGAGCAAGGTTACCGGCGATCTGCTGACCATCGCCAAGAAGCTCGGTGCGCCCCTGCTCGCCACCAACGACTCGCACTACGTCATGGAGGCGGACAAGGACGCCCAGGACGCCATGCTGTGCATCAACTCCGGAGCCACGCTGGACGACCCCAACCGCTTCAAGTTCGAAGGATCGGGATACTACATCAAATCCGCCGAGGAGATGCGCGAGCTGTTCAAGGACCATCCCGACGCCTGCGACAACACGCTGGAGATCGCGGAACGCTGCAACGTGATCTTCGACGACCATGAGGATGGCGCGTTCATGCCGCAGTTCGACTGCCCCGAAGGGTGGGACGAGACCTCGCTGTTCCTCAAGAAGGTCGAGGAGGGCCTGGAGAAGCGCTACGACGGCAACCCGCCGATGGAGGTGCTCAAGCAGGCCGACTACGAATGCGGCGTCATCTGCCAGATGCAGTTCTGCGGCTACTTCCTCGTCGTTGCCGACTACATCAACTGGGCGAAGGAGCACGGCGTGATGGTGGGCCCGGGGCGAGGCTCCGCCGCAGGGGCCATGGTCGCCTATGCGATGGGCATCACCGAGCTCGATCCGCTCAAGCACGGCCTGATCTTCGAGAGGTTCCTGAACCCCGAGCGTGTGTCCCTGCCCGATATCGACGTCGACTTCGATCCCGAAGGCCGCATGCGCGTGCTGGGCTATGTGGCCGACAAGTACGGTCATGACAAGGTCGCCCAATGCGTGATCTACGGCACCATCAAGACCAAGCAGGCGCTCAAGGACTCCGCGCGCATCATGGGATTCCCCTTTGAGACGGGCACTCGTATCACCGAGGCGCTGCCGCCGGCCGCCACCGGAGGCAAGGACATCAGCGTGCACGACATCTTCGACCCGAGCGCCAAGCGCTACGCCGAGGCGCGCGAATACCGCGAGCTGTACGACTCCGATCCCGAAGTCAAGCGCATCACCGAGGAGGCGAAGGGCATCGAGGGGCTGATTCGCCAGACCGGAGTCCACGCGTGCGCCACGATCATGGGTTCCGCGCCGATCACCGACACCTCGCCGCTGCTGGAGCGCACCGACGGCACCGTCACCACCACGTTCGAGTACCATACGTGCGAAACGCTCGGCCTGGTCAAGATGGACTTCCTCGGCCTGTCCAACTTGACGGTCATCCGCGACACGCTCACCAACATCGAGCACAACGGCAAGGGCGTCATCGACTACACGAAGATCCCTCTCGATGACCGGGAGACATACCAGCTGCTGTCGCGCGGAGACACGCTCGGCGTGTTCCAGCTCGATTCCGACGGCATGCGCTCGCTGCTCAAGACGCTCAAGCCCGATAACTTCAACGACATCTCCGCACTTATTGCCCTGTACCGACCGGGCCCGATGTCGATGGACTCGCACACCAACTACGCCAAGCGCAAGAACGGCCTACAGAAGATTACGCCTATCCACCCCGAGCTCGACGAGCCCCTCAAGCAGGTGCTCGATGAGACGTACGGCCTGATCATCTATCAGGAGCAGGTGCAGTCAGCCGCGCGTATCCTGGCCGGCTATTCGCTGGGCAAGGCAGACGTGCTCAGGCGAGCCATGGGCAAGAAGAAGCCCGAGGTGCTGGCCAAGGAGAAGGTGCCGTTTTTCGCCGGCATGAAGGAGCATGGCTATTCCGAGGAGGCCGCAGAGGCGATCTGGGAGATCCTGGTCCCGTTCTCCGGCTATGCGTTCAACAAGGCGCACTCCGCCGCGTACGGCCTGATCTCCTACTGGACCGCATACCTCAAGACGCACTACCCGGTCGAGTTCATGGCCGCGCTGCTGCAGGGCGCGGCGACCAACAAGAACAAGACCGCCCTGTATCTGGGCGAGGCTCGGAGAATGGGCATCCAAGTGCTCTCCCCGGATGTCAACGAGTCGGTCTACGAGTACTCCGCAGTCGGCGACGTCGTCCGATTCGGGCTCGGGGCTATCCGCAACGTCGGCGAGAATGCGGTCAAGGACATCATCGCGGAACGCGAGACGGGCCGTGGCAGATACGTGAACTTCATGGACTTCATCCGCCGCGTGCCGTTGACCGCGCTGAACAGGCGACTGGTCGAATCGCTGATCAAGGCGGGCGCATTCGATTCGATCGACCCGAACCGCCGGGCGCTGTTCACCGTGCACGAGTCGGCGATCGACTCGGTGGTCGGCCTCAAGCGCAAGCAGGCGGAAGGACAGTTCGACCTGTTCTCCGACACGGAGAATTCGGGCGCCGACGCGATGGGGGATGCGACGGTCGCCGTGCCGGACATCGAGGAATGGGACAAGAAGGACAAGCTCAAGTTCGAGCGCGATATGCTTGGCCTCTACGTGTCGGACCATCCGCTGAGCGGCATGCAAGCAGTGCTCGCCGGGATGCGGGAGATGTCCATCGCCCATCTGATTGACCGTGCGCCCACCATGCCCAGCGGGCAGCAGGTCACGCTGGCGGGACTGATTACCAACGTCGATCGACGAGTCTCGAAGAAGGGCAACCCGTGGGCGATCGTCACCATCGAGGACATGGAAAGCTCCATCCAGTGCATGTTCTTCGGCAAAGTGTACGAGACGTCGAGCACGGAGCTCATACAGGATGCGGTCGTGCAGGTGCGCGGCCAGGTCGAGGTTCGGGACGAGACCGTCAGCATGCGCGCCACGGAAATGCAGCCGGTCGCGCTGGAGACCGATGACGAGCGTCCGTTCCTGATCACCCTGCCGCTGGTGGCCCTGGGGCGCGGCAACATGCAGCAGCTTGCGCAGATCATCACGCGGCATCCGGGATTCTGCGAAGTGCGGCTTGCCGTGCTCGACGCCAAGGGCAACGCACGGGTGATGACCTTCGGCGATAGGTTCCGCGTCAAACGCGACACCAGCCTGTTCGCCGAGATCAAGAGCCTGTTCGGCCCGAGCTGCCTGCCGACGGCCTGAGACCATCAGCCGGAATGTGACCATATGCGCTACGGAATCCGCTGACGATGGGCGTATGCAGGTAGAATGAGAGCGAAACGGGGCCGCTGGCTGCCGTCAATTATGGGCCTAGACCTAGAGGGAAGAACGATGATAGTGTGTTCACATTGCGGCGCAGACAACGCCGATGGAAGCCTGTTCTGCAGGTCGTGCGGTGCACAATTGACGGCGGCGACGGCACAGCCGGCCGCTGCGGCACCGGCGACGCCTGCGTACACGACGCAGCCGCAGACTTCGGCTTCGCAGGTTCCTCAATCGGCACAGGTTCCTCAATCAGCGCAGTATCCGGCGCAGCCGCCGCAACCGGTACAGACGACCGGGATGCCTCCCGTTCCCGCGGCGCCCGGCACCGCTTACCAGCAGCAGCCGCAGATGGCCGGATACCAGCAGCAGTCGTATCGGGCTCAGACGTATCCGCAGCAGCCGGTCGATTCTCAGCAGTACGGCCAATACCAGCAGCCGGGCGTCCCCGGAGTCCCCATGGCTCCCGCGGCACCGGTCGCGCAGAAGAAATCCAAGAAGCCGCTCATCATCGTGCTCGCCATCATCATCGTGGCCGCGCTGGTCACCGGTGGCGTGTTCCTGTTCCTGCACCTGTCCCAGCCGGGCGTCAACGGAACGTATTCACTCAGCGCCGGCGGCAACACCGGCACCCTGAGCGTCGACGGGAAGAAGATGTCGCTTGACCTGCCGGGCAATGACGACGGAAAGATGACGGTCAGCGCCACGATAGACAAGGTCACAAGTGGCAATGGCAGCCATTCATACACGCTGAAGGATCTGAAGTTCAGCGATTCGATCGGCAATTCCCTGATGTCCGAGGTCATCGGCAGCTCCGGTCTGGGCGAGGAACAGGGCAAGGCCGTTCTCAACGCGCTCAGCCCGACCGTCACCATCCCCGATGGCGCGTCCAAGGGCGAGCCGAACGGCACCTGGTCGTTCTCCTGCTCGGTCATGGGACTGGGCATGGGCATCTCAGCCAACTTCAAGGATGATGGCACATTGACGATGTCGGTACAGGCCCCCGGTCAAAGCGGGTCGACGCTCCACGGCACATGGAGCAAGACCGGTGACGCGACATTCGACGTTTCCGTCGATGATTCCGATATGACTATGACACTGTCATTGAAGAAGTGACCTGCACGCGCTGAAAAAATGGTTGTGGCCCCGACGCGATACCGGTGTCGGGGCCACAACCATATTCGCGCACGAGGAATTCGGCCGCCGTCACTCGCGCACGAGGCGGATGTGCTCGATGTCGTTGCGTGAGCTCTTGCGGTACAGCACGAACCGGTTGCCGATGACCTGCACCACCTGCGCGCCGATCTGGCCGGCGAGCTTGTCGGCGGCCTCCTTCGCCGTCAGACCGGAGCCGTCCTGCACGGCGACCTTGAGCAGCTCGTGGCTGTCCATCGTCTCCGATGCCTGCTTCACCGCGGCGTCGGTCAGGTCGTTCTTGCCGATGTAGAGCAGTGGGTTCAGCTGATTCGCCATCGCGCGCAGCTGCTTGACCTGCTTCTTGCTCAATGCCATGTTTGGTCCTCTCCGTCAATCTGATGAGCTGTGTACGAGGATAGCGGAGCGGCACGATGAACGGCATGGACGCTTCTGGAAATCCTTCAAAACACCGACTAATGTCTATGGCGGGGACGAAAGAAATGCGACATCATGTCTGGTAATGATGTCGCAGACATCCACAATATCCTCAAGGAGGCGGAATATGTACTATTCCAGTGGCAACTATGAAGCGTTCGCACGACCGAAGAAGCCGGCGGGTGTCGACGGCAAGTCGGCGTACATCATCGGCACGGGACTTGCGGCGCTGTCGGCGGCCTGCTATCTGGTGCGAGATGCGCAGATGCCAGGCAAGAACATCCACATCCTCGAAAAGGACGCGGTGGCCGGCGGGGCGTGCGACGGCGCCGACATCCCCGGCCTCGGCTATGTCATGCGCGGCGGGCGCGAGATGGACAACCACTTCGAGGTGATGTGGGACCTGTTCCGCTCCATCCCGTCGATCGAAACCGAAGGCGTCTCCGTGCTCGACGAGTATTACTGGCTCAACAAGGACGACCCCAACTATTCGCTGTGCCGCGCCACCAAGGACCGCGGGCAGGATGCGGGACTCCAGGGCAAATTCGGGCTGAGCGACAAGGCCTCGATGGAGATCATGAAACTGTTCTTCACTCCGGACGAGGAACTGTACGACAAGCCGATCACCGATTTCTTCGACGACGAGGTGCTGAGATCCAACTTCTGGCTGTACTGGCGCACCATGTTCGCGTTCGAGAACTGGCATTCCGCGCTGGAAATGAAACTGTACATCAAACGGTACATCCACCACATCGGCGGTCTGCCGGACTTCAGCGCGTTGCGGTTCACCCGATACAACCAGTACGAGTCGATGATCCTGCCGATGGTGAAGTACCTCGAAGCGCACGGCGTGCAGTTCCACTACAACACCAAGGTCGAGAACGTCGAGTTTGCGATCGGCGGCGGGAACGGACCCGAACGCGAGCGCACCGGGGTTGGACAGGACACGATCCAGAAGATCCAGGCCACGTCCGGCTTCTTCAAGCGCAACCCGTACGGCACGAACACGAAGAAACTCGCCGTCCGCATCGACATCGACCACGAAGGTGACAAGTCGTCCATCGACCTGACGCAGAACGATCTGGTGTTCATCACCAACGGCGGTTGCGTGGAGAACTCCACGATGGGCTCCCAGCATTCGCCGGCCGCATGGAATCCGGACCTCAAGCCCGGTGGCGGTTGGGACATGTGGCGGCGCATCGCCAAGCAGGACCCGAGCTTCGGGCATCCCGACACATTCTGCTCGGACCCGGATGCCACCAAGTGGATGAGCGCCACGGTGACTACGCTCGACGCAGAGATTCCGCCGTACATCAAACGCATCTGCAAGCGCGACCCGTTCTCCGGGCGCGTGGTGACCGGTGGCATCGTGACCGTGGAGGACTCCAACTGGCTGATGAGCTGGACGCTCAACCGCCAGCAGCAGTTCCGTGACCAGCCCAAGGACCAGCTGTGCGTATGGGTGTATGGCCTGTTCCCCGACAAGCCGGGCAACTATATCAAGAAGCCGATGACCGAATGCACCGGCGAGGAGATCTGCCAGGAATGGCTGTACCACATGGGCGTGCCGACCGACAAGATCGAGGCGCTCGCGAAATCCCACGCGAACACCGTGCCGGTCATGATGCCGTACATCACCGCGTTCTTCATGCCGCGTTCGGCCGGTGATCGGCCGGACGTGGTGCCGGATGGCGCCGTGAACTTCGCGTTCCTCGGCCAGTTCGCCGAGACGCCGCGCGACACGATCTTCACTACCGAATACTCGATGCGCACCGGCATGGAGGCCGTGTACACGCTGCTCGACGTGGACCGCGGCGTGCCGGAGGTGTGGGGCAGCGTCTACGACGTGCGCAACCTGCTCAACGCCACGGTCAAACTGCGCGATGGCTCCCCGGTCACCGATATGAAGCTCAATGTCGTGGAGCGCGCCGTGGTGAAGAAGGTCCTCAAGAAACTCGGCAAGACCGACATCGGCATGCTGCTGCGCGAGTACGGGGCGATCTGACGGCATCGGCCTCGCAGCGAACCGTTCTCATTAGGAAACGTGTGAGGATTCCTCACGTAACCGCACAAGTGAACATTTCGGTAAGGCCCGGAATTCCGGGCCTCTGAAGGGTTCCGTGTTCGTCTGGCGGGCCGCAGGGCTCGTACGTTTCCCAATGGGAACGGTTCGCTGCGTATCGCGGGCTGTGTCATCGCCCCGCCTGATGCAATGCTCTCAGCGTCTGCAGCAGTTGCTCCTGCAAGGCCGTCCTGCCGGCGAAGTACTGGAAGCCGTCGATGAGTACCATGTCGATATGCCTAAACCGGTTGCCGGACAGGGTGATCCGGTCTTGTCGCGGGTCGGCATCCTGCGCCGTCATGACGAATTCATTGGCATGATCCTCACTGGTGAGATAGAGGCACTTCGCGGAGGGAGTCAGCACGAGCGTTTCGAATGTCTGATCCCTGTTCAGACGTGCAGTCAGATTGGTGGCGGGCATGATCGTCTCCTGTGGGTTGCCCTCCATTCGGCAGACGGATTCGCCTCACCGAATGCGGGGGATCCCAGCATAGGGTCCGATTCACTTATCCGGTAGATATGTTCCTCTTATTGTTGCGCGTATGTCGACACCAGATATTCCCCGGTATCGTGCAGCATCTTGCGCAATGAAGCCGGCGACAATATCTCGATGATGTGCGAGTCCGCGTACTGCAACGCCCACCAAAGGGTCGCGTGTTCGTTCGCGACGACGTGCACATCGTATTCGCGCTCGTCGGTCTGGACGACATCGGCGTCGGCGAACCAGTCGTACAGCGGTTCAAGCGACCCGTGGATCTTCATGTGGATCGGCGTCGCCTTGCCGTCCATCGGATAAGGTCGCTCGTTCATATGCCGCACGATGTCGAACGGTTGCCCCGGCGTGGGGCTGAAGCTGTCGAGCGTGCGTTTGAGCGAGTGGTCCGGCCCCTCGATGGACAGGTCCCGGATGCGTTCCACATGCAGGTAGGACAGCGAGTCATACCGGTGCATGTGGCATAGCAGGTAGTATTTGCTGTTCTTGTACATCAGGTGGTAGGGGTCCGCCAGATATGTCTTGATGTCGCCGTCGCCGTTACGGCGGGGAACGAGATTGCCGTTGACGTCGTACGTGCAGTACCGGAACCGGATCACGCGCCCGTATGCGATGGCATCGTTCAGAATCTCGATGTTGTTGAGGAACTCCGTATTGTAGTTCTTGGGCGTGGTGAGTTGTTCGAGGCCGCGCAATTGGCCGGATTTGCCGGCGAACGTGTAGATCTTGGCGATGAGTTCGCGTAGGTATTCGCCGTCCGAGCTCGACAGCGTCGCGCCGTCCACGAGCAGGCGCATCTGCGCGATGTCGAAGACCGGTTCGATGTACCAGCCGGGTCGGGGGTTGGCGCTTTCCGCGTTGACCAGATCCTGCCGGTCGAGGTGGCCCACATGGCGGTCGAACGGCGTCATGGACTGCAATGCCTTGAGATGCCCGCGCACGGTTTTGTCGGATACATTGATGCGTTTGCTGATTTCCGCGGCAGTGAGGCCGTGCTCGGGGTCGGTGTGCCTGATGAGCTGTTCCAGGATTTCGATGACGATCTGAGCGGTGGGGAGTGCCGATGATGCAGCCACGATGTCTCCTCTCCTTTGACGGATACCGTGCCACTCGGGTGATTAAAACGGTAGATAACTACCGGTAATCATATCATCGCCTGTTGCATGTGGCGTGTGGCGTATCGCTCTCAATGAGAGCGATACGCCACACGGATAAGGATCCATCAGAAATCGAAATTGTCCGGGTCGGCGCTGTTGCGCTTGCCGGTGTCCATGGCACTGATCGCAGCCATGTCATCGTCCGACAGCACGAAGTCGAACACGTCGATGTTCTGCCTGATGCGATCGGCGTGCGTGGACTTCGGCAGCACGACGACGCCGCGCTGGATGTGCCAGCGGATCACGGTCTGCGCAGCGGACTTACCGTACTTCGCGCCGATCTCGGCCAGCTCGGGGATGGCGAGCAGGTCGCCGCCGGTGCCGCCCAGCGGGCTGTACGCCTCGGTGGCGATGCCCTGGGCGGACAGCTCGTCCACCAGCGGCTGGTTGGTGAACTGCGGCGAGGATTCGATCTGATCGACGGCCGGCGTCACGTCGCTGTTCTTCAGCAGGTCGGCGAGATGATGCGGCTGGAAATTGCTCACGCCGATCGCCTTCGCACGCCCGGAGGCATAGATCTCCTGCAGGTCGTCCCACGCCTGCTGCCAGACGTCCGTCGGCCAGTGGATCAGATACAGATCCACATAATCCATGCTCAGGCGGTCGAGGCTCTCCTGGAACGCCTCTTTGCCGCGGTGCGCGCGAATGTCGTCGTTCCACAGCTTGGTGGTGACGAACAGGTCGCCTCGCGGCACGCCGGAACGGCGGATTCCCTCGCCGACAGACGTCTCGTTGCGATATATCATCGCCGTGTCGATATGCCTATATCCGTTCTCCAACGCGGCCTGCACCGCGTTTACCGTCGTGTCGCCGTCCGGCGTGCGGAACACGCCCAGACCGATCTGCGGGATGACCGTGCCGTTGTTCAGCGTGATCGTCGATTGAATCGCCATGACCATTGTCTCCTGTGATATTGCCAATGATGCGTCGCAGACAATTGTAGTGATGCCGGCGAAGGCGAGTCGACGGGCGAGCAGGCAATGCTGCGCCCGCAGGGCGTCCCAAATCGCAGGTCCCGGCCGGGACTGAGGGTGGGGCGTTTCCTCGCCGTGCCCGACCGCGGGCGGCAAGAGATGAACGATGACGCTTGCGCATGCATGGCCGCGTATTACCATGAGTACTGGTTCGCAGGTGTGGCGCCGTGGGGTGCCGGGCGGGCGGCGATCGTCCGCAGCGAATCCGTGGGGAAACGAGGCATATGGTGAGTGATGACACGACGCGGGGGCAGCAGGGGAGTGCCGAGGCTCCGGAGCTGACGCTGAACGACAAGGCGCATTCGGTGATTCCTCAGATAGGGTTCGGCACGTTCCAGATTCCGCCGGAGGACACACAGCGCGCGGTCGAGGAGGCGCTGGAGATCGGCTACCGGCACATCGACACCGCGGCCGCGTACTACAACGAGAAAGAGGTCGGCGACGCGCTGAAGGCCACCGGCATGGCCGGCAATGTGTGGGTGACGACCAAGCTGCGCAACTGCGACCAGGGGTATGATTCGACGATGGTCGCGTTCAACCGTTCCCGCAGCAACCTCGGCGTCGATGTGGTGGACATGTATCTGATCCACTGGCCGTTCGCCGCGGCGGGGTTCTTCAAGGAGACGTGGCGCGCGCTGCTGAAGCTGCGCGACGAAGGCGCGGTCCGTGTGCCCGGCGTCAGCAACTTCCTGCCGCAGCACCTGCGTGCGCTGATCGAGGATTCCGGTGAGACCCCGGCCGTGAACCAGATCGAGGTCCATCCTCGGTTCAACCAGCCGGGCAACCGTGCGTTCTGCGCGGCGAACGGCGTGGCCGTCGAGGCATACAGCCCGCTCGGCCACGGAAAGGACATCGAATCCGAGCCCGTCGTCGCCGCGGCGAAGGCGCATGATGTCACGCCGGCGCAGGTGGTGCTGCGCTGGCACACGCAGGAGGGGCGCATCATCATCCCCAAGTCGAAGCACGTGGAACGCATGCGGGTGAACCTCGCCAGCTCCGATTTCGATTTGACGTCGGCCGAACTGGCGGCGATCGATGCGCTCGACGACCCTCATGACAACGTCAGCGCCGATCCGGCGACCTTCATGCATTCCCAGTCGTGGGCCGACCAGCACGTGCGCGGCAATATCTGATTGTGGCGGGGAGGGGCGGTCGGCGGGATCACCCCCAGTCGGCTGCGGCTTGGTCTATGGGCGAGATGTAAGCGGGCGTGGGTTGTGCGGAGGTGTGCGGTATGGATGGTGAAATGGAGCGGGTCTTGCCGGATGATGCGGACGATGGTGCCGAACGCCGGTGGATCGATGACACGCTGAACCGGCTTTCGCGCTCCTCATTCCGTGCGAAATTCGAGTTGTCGGCGAAGGACCGTGCGTATGCGCGGGCGAAGGGCAAGGCCATGATCGATCGCCATGCCCGCGAGCTGCTGCGCGCCCGCATCGGGGCGGCGAATCCGCGCAACGACGGGCGCCAGACGCCGTGGCGCGGGCATCCGGTGTTTACCGCGCAGCATGCCACCGCCACGTGCTGCCGCGGGTGCATCGCCAAATGGCACCATCTTCCCCAAGACAGGGAGCTCACCGATGCCGAAATCGATCGCTTGGCGGACCTGGTCATGGCGTGGATAGAGCGCGATCTCATACGTCATCCCGCCGTCTGAGTTCGTCCATCGTGCTGCATCTGCCGCGGGCGAGGCATACGGTTCGGGGCCGATGTTGCCGCCGCCGAAAAAATATGAAGGCGATTACAATCGTGATTTTTGTGAAGGTGTTGCGTCGCTGCTGGATAAATGACCGTTTCTCAGTCGCAGAGGAAGTTATGGCGATGATGGCACAAGACGGAACCTGTCTCATATCACGGTCGTCGCGAAAGGAAAATTACGGGTTTGTAATGGAAAAACCAGACAACTATTTTCAAGGAAAGCGGTGCGTGGTGGCACTGATAGCGGCCATGACGCTTCTTTCGGGAGCGGGATTCACGGTGTCCGTGGCATCCGCGGACACCGACACGGTGGGCTATGAGACTGATCGCATTGCATTTTCAGGGGCTCGGACCGTATGCGGGGAGGGCTCCATCGATTTCGCGGCTCTGACCCGCTCCCGGATGTTCCTGATTGACGGGGGGCGGCGTGGAACTGAAGGGGCCTGACACCGACTATCAGTGCCCGGGTGGCATCATCGGCTTTGACAATTGCTCGAATGCCGGTTACGGCAGTGCGAAGATCATCCTGCCGACGGATGTCAAGGGAAAGAAGAAGCCGGATTCGTCGCGTCCCTATCTATGTTTCCTGGCCGAACACATGAATGTGCCTCCTGCTGACGATGCCGTGTACTATCTGCAGGAATGACCGGGCGAGGGTCTACGCCGGACCGGTGTAGAGGTGACCGGGCTGTCGAAGTTGTGCCACACCAGGGCAATTTCGGCGGTTTTGAGCGTGGTGTGGCCACGTCCGTATGTGGGGATGTTTACACGTGGCGAGCAAACCGTTGGAAAATGGCGGTTTGTGGTTTCGGCCGTCTACCCGCGCTGTACCATACCAGAGAATGATAAGGTTAACATCGCATTGTGAGGCACGCGAATTGCCACACAATGCCTAAAAGACGTGTTTTTTCGCTGGTGTGGTACAGCCTCGACGCCGATCGTCTCACATTGCAGACGGTGAATCTCGAAGCATGGATGGCGCGGCCCTGCCGGTGCATGGCATGATGATGCGACTCGTGTCAGACCGCGGATTCACGTCGCTTTTTTCGGTCAGCCGCCTTTTCCCGGCGTGCCAGCTCCTCGACCGTCATGGCGATCACATGAAAATCGACGTCACAGCCGCGGAGGGTAAGCTCACGCGCGACATTGAGCGCGAATTCGGCACATGCGACCTCGTCTCTGATGTCATCGGCCGTTATGACGATGATCGTCCATCCCAATTGCCGAAGCCGGTCTCGTTTTTTGCGATCCCTGCGCCATTGGTGCTTGTCGGTCCGATGATGATCTCCGTCGTATTCCACCGCGACCTTGAAATGCTTCCATGCAATGTCCAGGCTCATTGGCTTGCCCGAATCGAACATCGCCCTGTCGACATGGCAGTTGACCTCCGCGTCGGGCAGGCCGTGCCGGAGGAGTATCAGTCTCGCCTTGCTCTCCTTCGGCGACAGCACGTTGGCCTTGACCAGCTGCAGTGCGGTCCGGCAAGCGGTCTTCCCGAGAAAGTATGGCGCATTGTCGATGAACTCGCGCAAGGACGACAAGACCAGTCGGGGATATCTGCCCGATGATTTCGATATGGCGGTGATGATGGCCTCCGCCAGTATGACGAGTTCCTCCAAGGACACGTGTGATGACAGCTGCGCCCAGGCATGGAAGGGATGCAACGCGAATACATTGCCCTTGATCGGTACGCACGCATCAGGATGAGTGGCGATCAGCTTCCATACATGCGGATGCGTGCCGGGAATGCGGCGCCGCCTCCTGTCGGGAGTGCTGGAGGTGATGTGCAGCATCTCCGCGTCCAGATCGCAGACCTCCGGCAACGGCACCTGCTGCAGGGCGAGAGCGGTGGTCATGCCGAACAGCACATTGCCTCCGATGCGCCACGCCAATGCGGCGCAGCACATGATGGCATCCTGGGCGCGGTCGCGCAGCGATTGCGTCATGGGCGTTCTCTCGCCCATCGGCTGGAGCATCACATCGTTCATGAATGTCACGGTAGCGTATTCGCGCTGTCGGTGTGATGAACCATGGAAAAAATGTGGATATGTGGATGAATGCATGGATATCCACAGCTATCCACATCTCCGACGAGCCCGCGCGATTTCTCACGATGTGGGTGATACGGCGATTCTGGGAGGATTACGACAGCGTGCATTGGTACGATAGGGCGTTATGAGCGAGAACATCATGCGAATCATTGATCTGCGGGGCAAGAACCTGTCCCGCGCCGAGTTACTTGCCGCGATGCCGCGCGCCGCGATGGGCACTTCCGAAGCCACCGATCTGGTGCGGCCTATTCTTGACGACGTCAAGGAACGCGGCGCCGCGGCCCTGCGAGACTTCGAGGAGAAGTTCGATCATGTGCGTCCCGAGCACCTGCGCGTGCCGGTCGAGGCGATGACCGCGGCACTTGAGACGCTTGATCCCGAAGTACGCGCCGCCATCGAGGAGTCCGTGCGTCGCGCACGCGCCGTCGCCGCCAACCAGGTGCCGAAGGACTTTTACACCGATCTGGCCGAAGGCGCCCGCGTCGCCGAGCGTTGGATTCCGATCCAGCGCGTCGGTCTGTACGTGCCCGGCGGCAAGGCTGTCTACCCGTCTTCCGTGATCATGAACGCCGTGCCGGCGCAGGCCGCTGGCGTCGAGTCGCTGGCCATCGCCACTCCGCCCGCACGCGACAACGCGGAAGGACTGCCCAACAAGACCATCCTCGCCACCTGCGCCATCCTTGGCGTCGACGAGGTCTACGCGGTCGGTGGCGCCCAGGCCATCGCCATGTTCGCATACGGAGCCAAGGGCTCCGAGCCGCAGGACGGCGACGTGCTGTGCGACCCGGTCGACAAGATCACCGGCCCGGGCAACATCTTCGTGGCCACCGCCAAGTCGCTCGTCTCCGCGTTCGTGGGCATCGACGCGGTCGCCGGCCCCACCGAGATCGGCATCATCGCCGACAAGACCGCCGACCCGAGCCTGCTGGCCGCCGACCTGATCGGTCAGGCCGAGCATGACGAGCTCGCCGGCTCCGTGCTGTTCACCGATTCCACCGAGATCGCCGAGAAGGTTCAGGAGTCCCTGAACTACCGCGTGCCGCGCACCGAACACGCCGAGCGCGTCCACACGTCGCTGTCCGGAAGCCAGTCGGCCATCGTCCTGACCGACAGCCTCGACCAGTCCATCGACGCGGCCAACGCATATGCGGCCGAGCATCTCGAAATCCAGACTGCCGACGCGGACGCCGTCGTGCCACGCATCAAGAACGCGGGCGCCATCTTCCGCGGCCCGTACTCCCCGGTGCCGCTGGGCGATTACATGTCCGGCTCCAACCACGTGCTGCCCACCGGCGGCACCGCCCGCTTCGCTGCGGGACTCGGCGTGCACACGTTCATGAAGCCCGTCGAGGTCATCGAATACGACGAGGAGGGCCTGAAGGCCCTCGCCGCGCGCATCAACGCCTTCGCCGTCTCCGAGGACCTGCCCGCCCACGGCGAGTGTGTCCTGTCGCGCTTCGTCAAGGATCCGTACGACAAGGCCACGCTGCACGAACAGGAGAAGGAAGCCGGTCTGCGCTAAGGGCTGCTTGGGTGGTTTGACCACCCTCAGTCTGCCGCGTGCGGATGCGAATACAACCCCCGTCAGCGGGACTATAGACGGAAAGAACAGAGAGCAATGAGTGAGAACAACAGCAATGCGATTCCGGCGAGCCTGCCGCTCAGGAACGATCTGATCGGCGAGGAGCCGTACGGCGCGCCGCAGCTCGACGTGCCGGTGTGCCTGAACGTCAACGAGAACCCGTATGCGCCGGATCCGGCCGTGTGCGACACCATCGCCAGGCGCGTGCGTGAGATCGCGCCCACGCTCAACCGCTACCCGGATCGCGAGCATATCGAACTGCGCCAGGCGTTCTCCGACTACCTCGCCCGCGAATCCGGCACCCGTCTCGACGTGGACGAACTGTGGGGCGCGAACGGCTCCAACGAGATTATGCTCCAGCTGTTCCAGGCCTTCGGCGGCCCGGGCCGCACCGCCTTGGGCGCCGACCCGACCTACTCCATGTACCCCGAATACGCGCGCGACACGTTCACCGGCTGGAAGCTCGCCCACCGCAACGCCGACTTCACGCTGAACGTCGACAGGGTAATCGAGGCCATCGCCGAGGTCAAGCCCTCGATGGTGCTGCTCACCAGCCCGAACAACCCCACCGGCACGCCGCTGCCGATGGCCGACATCGAACGCATCCTCGCCGCCTGCGAGACCGCCGACGTGGCGGGCGCGGGCGAAGGCGTCCACCCGATCCTCGTCATCGACGAGGCGTACGTGGAGTTCCGCAAGCCCGGCACGCCGAGCGCGGTCTCGCTCATCAAGAACCACCCGAACCTCGCCGTCAGCCGCACGATGAGCAAGGCGTTCGCATTCGCCGGCGCACGTGTCGGCTATCTCGCCGCGAGCAAGGGCATCATCGACTGCGTGCGCATCGTGCGCATGCCATACCACCTGTCCGCCGTGACCCAGGCCGCCGCGCTCGCGGCGTTCGAACACACCGACGAGCAGCTGAGCCGCGTCGAGCACCTGCGTGAGATCCGCGAATCCACCGCCGAATGGCTGTCACGTCAGACCTACAAGGGCGAGCCGCTCGAAGTGGCTGAGTCCGGTTCGAACTTCCTGCTGTTCGGCGGGCATTTCGACGACCGCGAGGCCATCTTCGACGAGCTGCTCAGGCGCGGCGTGCTCATCCGCGTGGTCGGCCCGGACGGCTGGCTGCGCATGTGCATGGGCACCGACAAGGAGATGGAACAATTCCGTAACGCGCTGACCGAAGCATTGCGTATTGTAGAAAGCAGATAACAACTCCCGAAACGCCGGCGGCGCGTGCGACCATCAACGTTATGACCCGTCGCCGGCGACCGCCGACCGGCACACTGGCCGGCAGGCAAGCCGGGACTTATCGGGACATATCAGGATCAAGGACCAAGGAGCACATCATGGCGCGTACCGCGCACATCGTCCGCGAGACCAGCGAATCGCACATCGAACTCAGCCTGAACCTTGACGGCACCGGCAAGACCGACATCGACACCTCCGTGCCGTTCTACAACCATATGATGAACGCGCTCGGCAAGCATTCGCTCATCGACCTGACGATTCATGCGCACGGCGACACCGACATCGACGTGCACCACACCGTCGAGGATACGGCCATCGTGTTCGGCGAGGCGTTGAAGCAGGCGCTCGGCGACAAGCGAGGCATCCGCCGCTTCGCCGACGCCACCGTGCCGCTCGACGAGGCGCTCGCCAAGGCCGTCGTCGACATTTCCGGCCGTCCGTACTGCGTGTGCTCCGGCGAACCCGACGGCTTCGAATACTGCATGATTGGCGGCCACTTCACGGGCTCCCTGGTGCGCCACGTCATGGAATCCATCGCCTTCCACGCCGGCATCTGCCTGCACATGCAGGTGCTCGCCGGCCGCGACTCCCACCACATCGCCGAAGCCGAATTCAAGGCGCTCGCGCGGGCGCTGCGCTTCGCGGTCGAGCCGGATCCGCGCATCCAGGGCCTGATCCCCAGCACGAAGGGCGCACTGTGATGAGCGGCAACGACGACAGGCACGGCGAAGACGACGGTTTCGACGACGACATCCATTTCAGCGACGAGGAACTTGAGGCCGCGCTGGACGGATTTGAGAAGGAATTCCGCGATTCGAACGCGGCTGCCGGCGAACCGGCGAACGACGCCGCGGCCGACAGCCCCGCAGACGATGCGGGAGCCGCGGATTCCGGTCAGGCACAGGAGGCCGACACCGCGGCCGCGTTCGACGACGAGCTGCAAGGGCTTCTGGGCAACAAGGCGAAGGCCGCCGTGCTGATTACGCGCGTCGCGTCCGCCCGCCTGCTCGCCGCGTTCTGCCAACTGTCGGACGTGTCCGCCGACTGCATTGGATCGGCGGAAGGGGCCGTGGCCATCCTGCGCAACCTTGACGGCGACGGGCCCGAAGTCGCGGCACGCGACCTCACCATCGTCGTGTCGGGCATGTCGCTGGTGCTCGCCGTCAACCGTGCGGACAAGTTGGAGGCGACCGTCTATCTGCAAGGCAAGCCGGGGCAGACGATCGCCCCGCCGCTGCTGTTCACATCGACGGCGCCGTTCGTGGAGGATCTGCTGCTTGGCATCACCGACGAGGACGGCCTGATCGGCACTGGCATGAAAGTCGAACAGTCCGCGGATCTCGACCATGACCAGGCCATGGCCGTCATCGCGGAACACACGAAGTTCGGGCGCGGCTCGTCGCGCATCGAATAATCGGGCGGCCGGCGGACGCCTCCCGTGCCCGTGCAGCCAAGGATTTTCAGACTGAAGGAGACGACATGACATCGGTGGTGGTATTCGACTATGGATTCGGCAACGTGCGTTCCATGTTGCGTGCGCTCGCCAATCTTGGCCTCGACACGACACTGACCTCCGACTACCGGCAGGCGCTTGAGGCGGATGGCATGGTCGTGCCCGGCGTCGGCGCGTTCGCCGCCTGCATGACCGGCCTGCGCGAGGTGTCGGGCGACCGCGTCATCCTCGACCGTCTGCGTGCCGGCCGCCCCGTGCTGGGCGTGTGCGTGGGCGAGCAGATCATGTTCGAGCGCGGCAACGAGCACGCAGACACCACCGAAGGACTTGGACTGATCGGCGGCACCGTCGATCTGCTGGATGCCGATGTCGTGCCGCACATGGGATGGGACACGGTCGAGGCGCCGTCCGGTTCCGCGCTGCTCGAAGGCGTGGAGAACGAGCGGTTCTACTTCGTGCACTCCTACGCGGCGATGAGCGCCACCGCGAAGGATCTGAGCGCCGAGCAGGTCGATCTGGGCGGCGACGAGCATATCACGTGGTGCACGTATGGCCGCAGCAGATTCGTCGCCGCCTATGAGCGCGGCCCGCTGTCGGTCACCCAGTTCCACCCCGAGAAGTCCGCCGACGCCGGCAAACAGCTGCTGCGCAACTGGGTCGGCACGTTCTCGAAGTAGCCGGCTGAACAGCATGACCAGCCGGCGCGGCCGGGAACCCCGATTCACCCGGCAACGCGGACGACGGGGCCCGAGCCTCAACGACTTCAACGATTCCAAAGGAGAACAACCATGTCACTCACATTGCTTCCCGCGGTCGACGTGCGCGACGGCAAGGCCGTGCGCCTGCGCCAGGGCGAATCCGGCTCGGAGACCGACTACGGCAGCCCGCTCGAAGCGGCCCGCACGTGGGTCGAGGCCGGCGCCGAGTGGATTCATCTCGTCGATCTGGATGCGGCGTTCGGCACGGGGAACAACCGTGCGCAGCTGCGTGAGATCGTCCATGAGCTCGGCGACAAGGTCAACATCGAGATGTCCGGCGGCGTGCGTGACGACGACTCGCTGTCCGCCGCGCTGGAGGCCGGAGCGGCCCGCGTGAACATCGGCACCGCCGCGTTGGAGAACCCCGAATGGACCGCCTCGGTCATCAAGCGGTACGGCGACCGCGTCGCCATCGGACTTGACGTGCGCGGCCACACGCTCGCCGCCCGCGGATGGGTCAAGGAGGGCGGCGACCTGTTCGAGACGATGAAGTTCCTCGACTCGGTCGGATGCTCCCGCTACGTCGTCACCGATGTGGCGCGGGACGGCATGATGAGCGGCCCGAACATCGACCTGCTGCGCGAGGTCGCGGAACGCACTGATGCCAAGGTCACCGCTTCCGGTGGCATCAGCAAGCTGGATGACCTGCGCGATATCAAGATCCTCGCCGATTTCGGCGTGGACTCGGCCATCCTCGGCAAGTCGCTGTACGCCCGCGCGTTCACGCTCGAAGAGGCGCTCGAAGTCGCCCGCTGACCGATACGGCTGTCGACAGGGGCCGCCCAGCCGCCCGTCACCGTCGGCTGGGCGGCCGGCGGCCCCTGCTCACTTCTTCGCGCCGCTTTTCTTCGAGCAGGGGAGCTCGCCCTTCTTGATGAGCTTCCTGAACAGGGAGTAATCCTCCTCGTTCTGCTCCGCATACGCCTGGGCGAACGCGGCTATCGCCTGGTCGAACTCGTCGGTGCCCCCAAGATAGTTGGCGATGGCCACGCTGTCGCCGGTGCGGGCATGCGCGTGCGCCAGGCACCATGCGCACATGCGGCCCAGATCCGACAATCCCAGCGCGTTCAGATGATCGATGTCGATCGAGCCCTTGCCGTTCCAGAATTGGCGCACGTAATAGTCGCGCGGCCGGCCGTCCTCCGCCACGAAACTCGCCCAGCCGAGCAGCACGTCGGCGGTGGATTGGATCAGCTTCTGCCCCTGCACCACACGCTCGCCATGCGTCGCATACGGCGAGCGGCCGACGAACCGTTCGAAGACCGACTCGTTGGCCTCCTTCATCTGCAGCATCAGTGGGTCGTCAAGCCCCCGTCCGGTGAGAATCGACACCCAGGCGCGGGTTCCGATCGAGCCGACGCCCACGACCTTGCGGGCGGTGTCATGGTACCGGTAATGGTTCAGCACGTAACGCCGGTCCTCGTACAGGCTTTGCCGGTAGCTGTCATACAGTGCGTCCAGCCCCTCCCGCAGCGCCCCGAGATCCGCATAGTCCTGCAGCTCGCTGATCGGCACCAGCTCCGGCGGCTTCGAGCGGAACCGCAGCCGCTTCTCGCCGCTGTCAAGATAGGTGAGCTTCGCGGCCGCATGGTCGGAATCACGCACCGACGCGCGCAGCGCGGCGTCGCGCAACGTGCGGCCGCGCTTGCCGTTCACCGTGCTTTCGTAATGGTCGAGCGCCGCCTCCACGTCGAGATGGTCGTACCAGACGTCGAGGAAGTCCATCTGCGAGAACTGGCGGATATGGTCGCGGTACGAGTGCACGCAGCGTGCGACCGCGTTGCGCCGGTCCTTCTCCTTGATGCCGTTCGCCCGCCCGCAGATCTCCACGGACACCGCGAGCCGCTTCACGTCCCATTCCCACGGTCCCGTGGCCGTCTCGTCGAAGTCGTTGATGTCGAACACGAGCCGGTCGCTGGGGGAGCGGAACATGCCGAAATTGCCGATATGCGCGTCGCCGACCGCCTGGACGGGGATGCCGGTGGTCGGCGTGTGCGCGAGGTCGTTCGCCATGATGAGCGCGGTGCCGCGGTAGAACGTGAACGCGGAATCGCTCATGCGGTAGTACCTCAGCGGGATCAGATCCGGCACCCGCTGCGCCGACTGTTCCTCCAAAAGCCCGATCACGTCGCGCCGGCGCGACACGATCTTCCAGTCGGCGTGGCTCTCCAACGGTGTGGTCTTGCGCAGCGCGATGCCGGCCTTGGCCTGCTCCAGCGGCGTGTCGGCCATGTGCCATGACATATCGATGATGGGATGGTTCTCGCTCATGGCTCCACGATAGCGCCGACGCGGGAGCGACATTCCGGCGATGCCCCGGCGTGTCCGATGGCATGTTAACGAGTCTCGTAACACGGACGTGAAACCATGAGGGATTATGGATAAGCAGCAAGAGTTTGCCCTGCGCACGGTCGAGGAACGCGACGTGCGCTTTATTCGGTTGTGGTTCACTGACGTGCTGGGCACGTTGAAATCCGTGGCCATCGCGCCCGCCGAGTTGGAGGCGGCGTTCGAGGAGGGGCTTGGCTTCGACGGTTCCGCCATCGAGGGGATGACGCGCGTGTCGGAGGACGACATGATCGTGCAGCCCGACCCGTCCACGTTCCAGATACTGCCGTGGCGTGGCGGCCCGCAGGGTACCGCTCGCATGTTCTGCGACATTCTCACGCCCGACGGCGAGCCGTCCCTGGGTGACCCGCGCCACGTGCTCAAGCGTGCGCTCGCCAAGGCGAAGGAGAAGGGTTTCACGTTCTACGTGCACCCGGAGATTGAGTTCTATCTGTTCGAGAACCAGACCGACTGGTCGAAGGCGCCGACTCCAATCGACGAGGGCGGCTATTTCGACCATGTGCCGCGCAGCCCGGGCATGGACTTCCGCCGCGCCACCGTCAACATGCTGGAGCAGATGGGCATCTCCGTCGAATACTCGCACCATGAGGCGGGTCCCGGCCAGAACGAGATCGACCTGCGGTATGCCGACGCGCTGACCACGGCCGACAACATCATGACGTTCCGCACGGTCGTCAAGGAAATCTCGCTGGAGCGCGGCATTCACGCCAGCTTCATGCCCAAGCCGCTCGCCGACGCGCCCGGTTCCGGCATGCACACGCACCTGAGCCTGTTCGAGGGTGATTCCAACGCGTTCTACGAGGCCGGCCAGGAGTTCAACATGTCCCTGACCGCCCGACAGTTCGCCGCGGGCATCCTGCATCATGCGGCGGAGATCTGCGCGGTCACCGACCAGTTCGTGAACTCGTACAAGCGACTGTGGGGTGGTGCTGAGGCGCCGAGCTACATCTGCTGGGGTCACAACAACCGGTCCGCGTTGCTGCGCATCCCGCAGTACAAGCCCGGCAAGGGCAACTCCGCGCGTATGGAGTTCCGTGGACTCGACCCGGTGGCGAACCCGTATCTGGCGTATTCGGTGCTGCTCGCCGCCGGTCTGGACGGCATCGAACAGCAGATGACGCTGGGCGAGCCGACCAGCGACGACGTGTGGGAGCTGACCGACGCCGAACGTCAGGCGATGGGCATCGAACCGCTGCCGGATTCGCTGGACGCCGCACTGAAAATCATGGAGAAGTCCGATTTCGTCGCGGACGTGCTCGGCGAGCATGCGTTCGAGTATTTCCTGCGCAACAAGCATCAGGAATGGGACGAATACCGTGGCCAGGTCACGCCGTACGAGTTGAAGAAGTACCTGCCCAAGCTCTGACATGACGTGAAACCGGCCGACTACCGGCAAACAAGAAACGGTGTGGGGATGATGGCTGCTGATCCGGCCATCATCCCCACACCGTTTTTGCTTGCCGGTAACCGACCGCCGCAGGATGCCGCTGCGGTCACTCGACCTTGCGCGGCGTCATCTTCTTGGTGACCATGTCGTTGCCCCCGTAGGTGCTGGACAGGCGAACCGTGACCGGCTGGCCCGGGTCTTCGACCACATAGGAGACCGTCGCCTTGGCCAGGACCCCCGGCTGGACGGAGCGGCTGAAACTCATGTTCTCGTACCCTTGTGGGAGCGGCGGCTCGGTGTAGTAGTTCATTTCCAGCTGGGAGCCGTCCTGCGTGACGGTGAGCTTCGCGGCGTTGGACAATGGCTCATTGGCCTCGGATTGGTTCACCCATGTGATGGTGACGATGATGGTGTGACGGCCCTGATAGTCGTCGGGGGCCGTCGTCACGTCGTCGATGGAGACGAGGGCGTCCCCGCTGTAGCTGCTGATCCGCTTCATCTTGCGCTTCTCCACCTCGGTGGCTTTCGGGGCGGGAGCGATGTCGTCAGGCTGGACCTGCTCGTATTGCGTGCCGCTGGTCGGTGCCTTGAACGCGGACACGATGCCCTCATGGTAGCGGGTCGCCTGATTGGCTACGACGTACAGGTCGCCCGTCGCGTCGTTCAGCTGGTACGCGATGGTCGCGTCGCTTTCCTCGCCCTTGGCGATCTTGATGTCGTCCGACTGCGTCTTGTACGCTTCGATGGATGAGCCGCCGCGGCTGTACAGGTAGGTTTTGTTCAGGCCGATGCCGCTCTGATACACCTGCAGGTCCATGGCGAGTTCCCCGAAGGTCGTATTGGCATCGCCGGTGTTCTTCCAATGGTAGGTGATGATCACCGTCTTGTGCCCGTCGTAATCCGTGGGGCCGGTGGTCGCCTTGGCTATGGTGACCGTGGCCTTCCGGTTGCCGAACGATGTCGTCTCGCCGGTTTTCACGCGGGTCGGCTTGTTGCCTTGGGAGGGCGACTTGAATGAGTACGATGAGTCGTCCGAGTCGCTGCTGCCGCCTGCGCTGATGATATGAGCCACCAGGTTTGATCCCAGCGCGAACACGATTATGGCGATGACGGCAACCCAGGATCGGCGCTGGCGCTTCGTGGCTCCGCCGTGTTTGCGGTCGCTCTTGGACTGCGTGGTCTTGAATCGCGCGTTTTCGGTCTGCGTGTTTTCGGACCGCGCGATTTTGGGCTGCTGATACGCCGGCTCGTCGACCTGCGAGGTCTGGGAATCGATGCTGATGTACGCCGGCGAATCGTCCACATCGAACGGCGATACATAATCGTCGTCATGATGCCTGCTGAACAATCCCATGCCTGTTCCCTTGTCTCTCGGCCGCGCACGGTGATGCATGTCTTCTCCCATTGTAGGCGGCGTGCCGGTGCAGCGCGAGCGCCGGAAGGTGAAGACCGTCGAAATCGCCGGTGAATGATGGGCCGTGTGTCTTCGGCGCGTCTCCTGCGTGTCTCGGGGGGGGGGCTTGCGCGGCAGGAGGTGCCGCTAATGTATGTTCCGTCTGGAAGAAGAGAAAAACAGCAGGGGTACGGTCATGTCCGGTTCCGCCATCCGTGGGCGGCAGGGGAGCGAACGCTTCTTCACGCTGCCGGTCGTCACGCTGATCGCGTCCAGTTTCGTGCTGGGCATGAGCGAGTTCGTGGTCGTGGGCATCTTGCCCGACATCGCCCACGGGTTGCGGGTCTCAGAGGTCACGGTCGGCGATCTGGTGTCGATGTTCGCGTTCGTGTATGCGCCCATGACCCCGCTCGGCTCGGCGCTGTCGGCACGTTTCCCGCGGTTCGCCACCCATCTGACGTTGATCGGCGTGTTCCTCGCCGGCAACATCCTGTGCGCGCTCGCGCCGAATTACGCGGTGCTGGTCGTCGCCCGCATCATGATCGCCGCGGTGTCCGGCACGTGGGTGGCGAACATGTTCGGCTGGCGCTGGGCGTTCCATCTGGTGATCGCGATGACGGTCGTGGTGATCGTGCTGACCATAGCGGTGCTGCCGCATTACAGCCACATGGCGAAGGTCGGTTTTCTGCCACTCCAGGCGGAAAGATAAACGCCTACCTTGCCGCCATCATTGTTCACGCCATCGAACGTGACCCAATAACGCTTACAATATTCGGAATCGACATATTTCGTGACAGTCTTGATCTTACGCATTTCGATGCTCCATTCCAGCCGTCGCTAGAATGAGAGGGCTTATAAATCCGTTTGTTTTAAGCAAAACCCCAAGAGTGTTGCAACACTCTTGGGGTATTTTCATCAGACAAGAAACCCGCCGAACGATATGCAAGTAAACAAAATCCCGTCCACTCGAAAGCAGCCGGGACATGTCACGAGAAAATGCCGGGATGCAGCCGTAACAGCTCTCTAGCCACATTGTCAGCATCACGCACGCTCAACCGTCCGTATGGCTCGGAACGTAGAAAAGCCAAACGGGCAAGCTCCGTAACTTGGGAACAACGCACCACGGACTCACGACGCAAACCAGCCGCCGCCCAATCGAGCAACAACACGTCTCCGTCATCATCATGCCATGTTTTGCTCGTCACCTTCGTGGCAACCGCCACACACATGACGGCATCCCAAGATATGACCAGCACCGGCCGTGGTTTGGATTGACTTGGATCATCGAAATACGGCATATCCGCATACCATATTTCGAACCGCTTCGGCCGGATGTCATTCGTCGCCATCGGCAAACACTCCACGCGCATACAAGCCTACGCCGTCGCTACGGTAAGCCACCGGTTTGATTATCCCCGGAGCCTCTCGGTTGACATGCAACATCGGATAGCCCTCCGAATCACGCTCGAAGCCGTCGCTCATGTCGCCCATGTCGGCAACGCCGGCCACATAAGCGCTGAGCATATCCCGGAGGTTGCCGCCGTGTGCCTTGGCGACTCTCTCGGCTTCCGCATAGCGCGGCAATGATTCAATAGCTGTCATGATTACACCTCCTTACTTAGCGCCGATTATATCGGCCGAACATTAACATTTCGTAGGCTACCGCGCCCGTAAAGAGCGCCGGTAGCCCCAGCGGATTACATTCAATCCGCCGAAGTTTCAGAATCAGAATCAAGTAGCTTACGTGGATTAGCAACGCGCAAAGCATCACACAAGCGCAAGGCAGTATCAAGCGACGCGTCACGTATGTTTCTCTCGCCAGTCTCAAACTTAGCGATAGCGTTGTGATGCACGCCGCTGCGTTCTTCTAACTCACGTTGCGTTAATCCGCGTTTCATTCTTAATTCTTTCAAACTCATGGCCCCCGTTTACGCTCCTTTCCTTTAAGGGTCATCGTAGACCACTCAGACGGTGCGGGACAATTCCGTGCCGGACACCGCACCACGTTAGCGACTCTACGAGGGTTCGATTCCCGAGGTTTGCTCTAGGTTTCATGGTGGTAGCTGCCCGTGAGACCGATGGCATTGCTCGAATATCCCTGCTGGGGCATGTGGGGGATAAGAGGCTCCCTGCCCTAATCAGACGGTTGATGACCGAAGGGGAGGCGCGGCCAAACGGGTGCACATGTATGCATGTTCCTTGCCGTTGGTGGTAAAGCCCATTCCACCATGCCGAACGTCTTTCCGACTTGGGCGTTAAGTAAGTCGGGTATATGGCATTGGTGCAACCGGTAGCATGGCGGTCTCCAAAACCGTCGATGTTGGTTCGAGCCCAACATGCCGTGCTTACTTCTCTTACGGGTTGTGGGAGAAGGATTCGGAGCCGTCTTGTGACGGCTCTGGTTTCAGCTGACCCGCCTAGCCTGCGGGGACGGTCTCCTGAGTCGCTGTGGCGGCTCTTGCTTTTGGATGCTTGGCAGAGTGGCTTATTGCACCACCTCGCTAAGGTGGCGACCGGGAACGGTCCGGGGGGGGGGCGAACCCGTGGGTTTCATTAAGGAGCAGATACTGAAGATGTGGATTCTGGCTCTATGAAAGATGATGAGATGACTCCGGAAATCATTCTCTCCGGCATGATGGACGCGATCGGCAGATTTCGCAAGAGAGATACCGAGCATAGCTAAAGGAGAGGTGATGACGGCGATATGAAGAAGATCATAGGATTGCTCAAAGATTGGACGTCGCTCGCCACAGGGTTGATTATCGGCATTCTTGCGCTACAAGTTGTGCTCGTCAGGGAAGGCGTCATCCTCTATTGGCTAGAAGGTTTATGCAAGAGCAATGATGCTAATGATCTGTATTTGGCGATGCTTGGCGCAGCGGCATCACAGGCGAGTTCCGCTGGCGTCGTGGTCGTGTTCGGACTGTCAGCGCAGCCGTAGGCATTCAGGAGTTTGCGTAACGCAGCCGGACGGTTGCTCGTTAATAACTGGATGTCCATTAGCTACAGTGGCTTTTTAAGTGCGGGATGTGCGCTAGCTGCGACACTGATTAACATGCTGGGAGATAAATGGTTTTTCACCATGGTCTTTGAAGCGTCAGTACTGTTTTGCACACATGGAGTCATACGTCTGCTTTGGCTGTCTAAACAGCTTATCAGAGTTGTAGAAGATGTGGATTCTGAGGAATCGCAGAAGGAGAGCGAGCGGTAGAGCCTAAAGGTTTTCTGTTTGGCCGACCATTATATCCTCAGTGGTGTGGATTTCCTCTTCGGTTGGTCCGGACATGTCGGGTGCTTCATCCTCGGTAAATATGCGTATGGCGTTTCTTGATATGACGATGGTCGAGGCGATGTCGACGCTCCCGCCGATCAGGCCACCTGCGATGGGTACCAGCTTGCCGAGGTTGATCACTCCTTCCTCGCCGAATTTGGTGAGAAAACGGAAACCGATCTTCTGATTGATTTTTGTGAGCACGGCTCCGGGGATTTTCTTGATTGCCGCGGTAAGGGACTTCGTGCCGATTTGGATACCGGTTTCCTTGACGATATCGGTGATCGTCGTGCCGGTGAGGCATATGTACACCAGCGTTTGCACCTGATCCGAGTTCACATCGTATCCGCCCATCTTGGCGATAGCCGCTATCATTCGCATCTGCACATACATGACGCTGCCGATGTTCGCTGGCACGGTGACGGGGAGGGTGACGATGCCGCCGAGTCCGCTGAGGAATCCCGATGTGCCGCACTTGGCGACCTGCCATCGAGCCAGGCTCCGGGCGGCGGCTCCTGGCGTGTCGTGGTGAGATAGGTAGTCGTCCGCGATTGCATCTACGGAACGGCTCGCCATGGGAATGCCGTTCAGGGTTTTTCATAGACGGCATCGAGGATCTTTCCCGCTTTGGCTTCGCTTAGCGGTTCTTCCTGCTCTTGAATCTCAACCATTATCGTCTCTCCTCCGGCTTCTTGGGCAAGTCTGCTTTCGATGTGGAAACACCATGTCTTCTATAATCGGTGTTGTCGACGACGATGATGCCGCCTTAAAGGAAAGGATGAGAGTCATGGATGACGAACAGATGAATTACATGGCGCGGTTAGATGGGTGAGCTTCCGGTATTATGGCGAGCCCGAGTCGGGTGAGGCCCGGACCATGGACGACGGCAGCGTGTGGGCGCGGATCGTCGGCCCGGATCCGAGGGGCGACGACGACCGATGGGTGATGCTGCTGGATCCGGCCGGCAACGAGGTTCTCGGCGTGAGCGATGTGCGGTTCGGCGACGTGACCGTGGCCATGTCGGCCGGCATCGCGCCACCACTTCCCGACGACATGAAGGCGAGGTTCGCCAAGACCGACTTCATCTTGGATATGTACGAGAGCGGCGTGTACGAAAGGAAGGAGACCGGGGAGAAGCTGTTCGACCTTCTCTTCGGCAAAGGCCGTAGTGCGGCAGATTCCGAGGGCTGAACTGATTCTGCTATATTTTTTTCGATATCTACTGATCTCGGTATCCAGCTCGACATCCTTATCCGATTGTGCATGCTCCATTGTGTTTAAGTGTTGCGCCGATAGATGCTGCAACACTTAGACGTGTGGGATATGCCGGCCTGTTCCATTGGTTCCGTGGTCCGTGCCGGTCTCGGTTTTCCGTTCTTTAGGTTTTTCGGTGTCTCGTCATTCCGGTGCGTCGGTATTTCGGTGTTCCGGTATCTTGTTCCGGCACAGGATCCGCCTGAGCCTGTCCACTTCGTCCTGGAGCTTGCCGATCTGGCGTTCCTTCTGGTCGATGACGGCGCGGATCACGGCCGGGTCGTCCGATGGCATGTACTGGTAGGCGAGCAGCTCCACGGTATCGCGGTGGTGTTCCTTGACGACCCGTTGGTAGCTGTCAACCGCGACGGTAAGGCTGGTGTGTCCGAGATCGTCCATCGTCTCGCGCATGGTTCCGCCCTCGAGGACGAACATGGTGGCGTGCGTGGCACGCAGGGAATGAGAGGTGATGTCGGGTGGGGCTGCGGACATTCATCCGTATGTTCTACAGATTCGACGTGGGAATAGCCTTTACGTCTCCGCCTGTTTCAAACTGGCTGAATATGTCATCAAATTCCATCGGCGTGTCGAATATCGTTCTTTAGGGTACAGACGAAGGGGGGATTACTTATCTGAATATTCGCAGGTCTCTAAATATCTTCGGAACCTCAAGGGGGGGGGTATTAATCGTTGAATTTCCAACGGTTTTAACCGACTATCATTAAAAAATCAAGAGTTGCTGGATGTAGTTCTGAGAGGGGCCAGCGAGAAATAAATGTGTAGCTCGAGTGCAGATACCTTGGCGTGAAAGGTGAAATAAGGATGAAGCCCGGGAAATTTTTTTGGCGTCTGACGCGGGTCATACTGACGGCTGCCATATGCATATTCATGCCGCTTACATCTTCAGGAGCGCAGGCCGCGAATGAAACGATGCCATCAGCCAATAGCGGCAAAACCGTTTCGATGACGATCAATAAGCAATGGCGCGGGGATGCGGGCCATGAGAGCAAGCGTCCGACCCAACTCGATGTAGCGATCAGGAACAACCAGACTGGCCAGAACGTGAGGATTGTGACCTTGAGCGCCGGCCAGAATTGGACCACCACAGTCAACGGACTGCCATACATAAAGGACTCGGAGGGGCACCTTGACTATTCGGTTTCGGAAGTCACGGTGCCGGATGGTTATGAACAATCCTCCTCGATTATGACGAACCAGACCACAAAAGACCTCGAACTGTGGACTCTCGCCAATGGTCTGGACAACAACTCCCTCAACGGTAAGTCCTTCGTCATTCTGAACGGCAATTCGGGCGACGTGCAGCTGTTGCGGGCCGAAGGCCCGACCGACGGCGTGATGACCGCCACCCAGCATGTCCTCACCGATCCACTCACCGTGAACGGCAAGACCTACAACTCCTACGGCTACATCGGAAAAGGCACGGACGGATACACCGTCGAACAGTCGCTTGGTTGGACCGCAGTGAGGCAAGGTGGAGGATACGTCTTGCGAAGCAACATGCTCGAGAACGATCCGACCCTTCGTAAAACCGCCTACCTTACGGTCGACAAAAAAGGCGCATACAGGCTTGCCACCGACATCAAGAAAGCCACCGTCTTCAAATACGATACGGCCGGCGGATCGTTGAACGCGAACAAGACCATCCTCTACCCGTACCAACACACCGACCAGGGACAGATGGATGACTACGTGTCCATCGCGACCATCACCAACACGTACGAGAGGTCGAACCCGTCCGGTCCGGAAATAACGGTGGGCGATGGGCCCGTCACCGTGAACGCGTCCAAACAATGGGTCGATGACAACGACTCGGCGCACGCCCGCCCGGAATCGGTCACCGTGAACGTATTGGCGGATGGACGGCCGGTCAAAGACGACAAAGGCATGGATGTCGCCATCACGCTCAACGCCGGCAACAAGTGGAAAGGCAGCGTGACCGGACTGCCCCGATATGGCGCTGACGGCAAGGAAATCACATACACGTTGAAGGAACGGGATCTGCCAGACGGGTACACGGCCGCCGAGACCGGGAGGACGTCTTCGACGGACACGAAATACTACTGGGTCCAGGCCAAAACGTTCGGTGAATCGGCGAAGGACAACGACCAGTATCTTGTCGTCGCCCAGAATATCGACAACAGGTCGCAATGGCTCGGCATGCATGTCGAAGGCAGTAAAGTCAGCTGGACCAACAAGGAAGGCCACAGCGCCCGAGTGGTGGACATCAACAACCAGAAGATCACCATCAACGGCGTGACCTACGACTCATGGATACCCCAGAACGTCGTCGACCAGCATAAGGACGCCCTGTGGAACTCCCATTACGTCGGAGACCTCGGGGATGGCCAATCGGGCACGAATCCTGATGGATCCCTGATCATATTCCACAATTTCGTCCTCGAAAGCACGACCAACCCGGGCCTATGCGTGAAAGTCAACGGACAGGGCGACCTCACAGGCTGCAGCGCCAAAGCGGGAGATCCGGACGGGAAATGGACGGCTCCGCAGGAATCATGGCTCCACTACGGCATTCCATTGACCGCGAAGAAGGTGACCCTCAGCAATCCCAAGGAGGAATGGCCATACGTCATGGCCAACATGAAACACTACTATCTGCTGAACAACAACCACACCGGAGACGGCAACGCGCAGCAGGCGTCGGTCATGCGCATCTACAAGAAGGTGCCGGTCGAACGCAAGACCGTGAACATAGAACTCACCAACACCTACACGAAGGAAACCACCGGCAGCGTGTCCCTGCACAAGGTGGACGAGAACGATCGGGATCTTTCCGGCGCGCAATTCACCCTCTACTCGACCGCCGGGACCGGCGACCCCTACCAGTATGGGGGAGTCGAATACAAGCAGGTCGGTGAACCCCAAACCACAGGGAAAGACGGATACGTCAGATTCACCGGCCTCAAAGCCGATGGCAACGTGAGATACGTGCTCGTCGAAACCAAAGCGCCGCAAGGATACATCGCGATCGACCCGATCACGTTCACCCTGCCGTTGAGGAAACAGGGAACGGTGGACCCCGGCTATCAGGGGACCAGCAGACCCGACGGCGATTCGACCCTCTACTACGACATCACCTACAAGGCGGTCGACCATCCGGCGGTCACGCTCCCCGAAACGGCCGGTCCTGGAATCCTTCCGGCACTGGTTGCGGGCGTCATGCTCATGGGAGTGCCCGCCATGATGATCGCCAGACGCCACTGGCGAGGCATATGAGATTCTTCACGCGTCCCGAACACGTGATCAAAAAAGCAAAATTCCAAAGAAAGGAAGAACAATGACACCAAAGAAAACAGGTGCCGCCGCCATCGCATGCGGCCTCGCGCTGACGATGTGCCTGGGCATGGGCTTCGCGTCCACCGCCTCGGCGGCCACCGTCACGTTCGACAAGGACCTGCAGGGACAGACCGTGTCCGGCCGATCCTTCAACGCGTACAAGCTCGCCACCATGAGCCAGCCGACCGCCGACGGCGACGTCACCTACACGTTCGTCGACGATAATGTCAGGAACGCCGTGAAGACGACGCTGAAGGCAATGGGCAAGAACGTGGACAAGACCGGCACGGACGTGGCTCTTTCCGGCGTCATCGCCGGCCTGACCAACTCCGAAAAGGTCGCGTTCGCCAGCAAGCTCACGGATACGCTGGAGCAGAGCACGGACATCCATCCCACGCCCATCAACGGCAACAGCGCGAACCTCGATGATTACGGCTACTACGTGATCGAAGAGACGACCGCCAACGCGAGCGTCGTGAAGGCCGCCCCGTTCCTGCTGCAGGTCAAGGACCAGAACGTCAACACGACCCTGAAGAGCGCCCAGCCGTCCATCAACAAGGACATCGTCTCCGAAGGCAAGAAGGACACGAAGTACGACGACACCAGCATCGGCCAGGACGTCAAATTCGAACTGAACGACATGAAGGTGCCGAACACCTACGGCTACGACACGTTCACCTACACCATCAACGATCAGATGTCCAACGGTCTGACCTTCACCAAGGCCCAGCTGGACGCCATGACCGTCACCATCGACGGCAAGGCGGTGGAAAAGTCGAACTACACCGTGTTGGTCAACGGCAAGGACCCCAGCACGATGGGCGCTGATTGGAGCGTCAAGGGCGCCAAGTTCCAGATCAAGTTCAACGACACCTACTTCATCGGCACGTATGGCGACGCCGGTGCGGACGGCAAGCTCTCCTACACCCAGAATCCGGAGGCCGGCAAGCCCATCAAGGTGAACTTCTCCGCCACCCTCAACGAGGACGCCAAGACCGCGGACCCGGAGAACAACGCCGTGAGCCTGACCTACACGAACAAGCCGGGCACCACCACCGACTCCACAGACCACAAGGTCTACGTGTACACCTACGGCATCGACGTCAACAAGACCTTCTCCGACAAGAAGGACCTGTTCAGCCAGGTCGAGTTCGGCCTGACCGGTGCCAACGGCGACATCTACGTCACCGGTTCCAACGGTAACTACACGGTCGTCAAGAAGGGTACCGCCGGCGCGGTGTCCGCGGCCAGCGGCCTGAAGCTCACCGCCCAGGGCGAACTGAAGATCAAGGGCCTCGACGCGGGAACCTACACGCTTACGGAAACGAAGTGCCCTGACGGATACCAGCCCGCAGGCGGCAAGACCCAGACCATCACAATCACTCCGGACTACGGCACTAACGGAGCCGACGGCAAGACCGGCAAGAAGGTGACCGTCGCCCAGGACACCAACAAGGACGGCTACGTCGATGCCTCGGTCGTCAACAAGCCGGGAAGCTTCCACCTCCCGGAGACCGGTGCCGCGGGCATGATCCTCCTGCCGATGATCGGCATCGGAGTCATGGCCGGCGCCGCGATCACCCTGCGCCGCAAGGCACGGTCCGACAAGTGACCACAGTGATTGGCTGATATCCATAACAATGGCCAAGCCAATTCATTGAAGGGGGTCGTGACTCACAGTCGCGGCCCCCTTCCCATATGAGGGGAAATGGCATGACAGGCAAACCAGCCGAAAATCAGCGCAAGTCCATCATCGGAACCATCGCGCTGGTATTGGTGTTCCTCTTGGGTCTCGCAGCTTTCCTGTATCCGCTGGTCAGCAACACCCTGTACCAGGCGGAGCAAAAGAAGGACATGACCCTTTACGAGAAAAGCATGCGGGAACTCGCGTCGAAAAAAACCGGTGGCAAGAACGCGAAAGGTTCGCGGTTGGACCAGGAGCTGGAAGCCGCCCGCAAATACAACGCGAATCTTCTGAACCATGGAGCATTTCTCACCGACCCGTTCGACGAAAGTAAGATCGAGGACCCATCCACGGAACCCTATGCGAGTCTGCTCAACCCGGACGGTGACGGACTGATGGGATACATCAGCATACCGGCATTAGACGTGAACCTGCCCATCTACCATGGCACCACGACCGAGACTTTGGCCGATGGCGTCGGCCATCTCCAGCCCACATCCCTGCCTGTGGGCGGAAAAGGAACCCACGCCGTGCTTTCCGCCCACACTGGGGTCGCTGGAAAGAAACTGTTCACCGATCTCGACCAACTGGACAAAGGCGACGAATTCTATATACGCGTATTGAACAGGACGCTCGCCTACAAGGTCGACGACATTCGCATCGTGCTGCCGGAAGACGTCTCATCATTGTCCATTGATCCCAGCAAGGATTACGTCACTTTGGTGACGTGCACGCCTTACGGCGTCAATGACCATCGTCTGCTGGTGAGGGGGGCGCGTACCAGATACGTTCCCGAGAAGGAGCAGAAGACGGTCAGGAAGAACGTCGCCGGTGGAAACTGGATGTCCGACTATGTCAAATCCGTCGTGATATGGACAACCCTATTCGCTATTTCCGGCGTCATTACGACAATTCGAAGTTCAGAAACGCGACAGGGACTTCAGGGGCGGCATTTGTCGAGGGTTCTATCGGGAGATAAGCACGACTAAAGACGCGCATAAAGGTGATGAGTTGATCATGGTGCCGAAACCAGACTTTTTGGAAGTTGAATCAAAGTGAGATTAATAGAAATACTCAGGAATGTCCTGACGCAGGACACAACACTTGCGC
>CWGX01000024.1_pt2 | contig 58068 bp, 50 predicted proteins | sample 682481 | NCBI WGS metagenome assembly CWGX01 (sample SAMEA3735743, study PRJEB9488) | human gut metagenome | biome: ENVO:mammalia-associated habitat; material: ENVO:feces | place: Malawi | collected 2009-02-27 | reverse complement strand
GTCGTTTCGGCGCGCACTTAAGGACGCAAACGAGCGCTACACGGTCGTCATAGGGGCTGACCGGTGTGACGTGCCGTCCGTCTCACTCGTCTTCCATGTCGGCGAGCTCATGCGCCGGGCAGGCAAGCGCAAGCACGGCCGTGGTCGCTATGAACGCGACGCCACTGAGGATGATTGCCCGCATGATCCATCTCCTATCGCGTGGTCTTCTCATCGGAGAGCCGAACCTTTCCTTATCAAGTACAGCACCATATAAGAGCTCGTTTCATGGGTTAGGTCATACGAACGGTCGTTTTTTGGTGACGACTTCGTGAATTACGCCGTCATCGTGCCTGCGATTGGCGTCGCAATGACGCGGCGGCGACCTGCTGGCCGGATATTGCCGTCGGCATATGACAGGACGACCATTAGAATGGCGTAACGGAACCATTGACGAGCAAACGAGGTCGATATCAGCATGTCTTTTGAGCATCCGAACCGCAACAACGAGTCCATCCGCGACGTGGAGCGCGACATCATGCGCCGCCCGCCGGAGCACAACACCACGAATCTGGATCTGGACCGGATGAACCTCATGCTCGACGTGCTCGGCCATCCGGAGCACTCGTTCCGTGTGATCCACGTCACCGGCACGAACGGCAAGGGGTCGACCGCCCGCATGGCCGAGGCCCTCTGCCGGGCGTATGGGCTGCGCACCGGCCTGTATACGTCGCCGCATCTGGAACGTATCAACGAGCGCATCGCCATCGACGGGCAGGAGCTGAGCGATGACGATTTCGTGGACATGTGGGATCAGATCAAGGATCTGGTCGCCATCGTCGACGCGAAGATGGCCGAGTCCGGCCGTCCCCCGATGAGCTTCTTCGAGGTGCTGACGTCGATGGCCATCTGGAAGTTCGCCGACGCGCCGGTCGACGTTGCCGTCGTCGAGGTCGGCATGGGCGGCCTGTGGGACGCGACGAACGTGCTGGACGCGGACGCGGCCATCATCGGCCCGGTCGACATGGATCACATGCAGTGGCTTGGCGACACCGTCGAGCAGATCGCCACCGAGAAGGCCGGTATCATCAAGCCGAACTGCACCGCCATCATCGGGCCGCAGCCGCATGAGGAGCGGGTCATGCCGATTCTGATGGAGGCCGCCGAACGCAACCATGCGACGCTGGTACGCGACGGCTATGAGATGGAGGTCACGGACCGCGTGCCTGCGGTCGGTGGCCAGATCGCCACGCTGCACACGCCGAACGGGGTGTACGAGCAGGTGCCGATCGCCAAGTTCGGCGAGCACCAGGCACACAACGCGCTCGCCGCGCTCGCGGCCGCGGAGGCGGTCATCCCGGTCAACGGGCCGTTGAACGGCGACCTGGTCGGGCAGGCGCTGCAGGGCGTCAAGGTGCCCGGCCGCATAGAGCAGATCCGCACGTCGCCGACGATCATCCTTGACGGCGGACACAACGTGAACGCGGCCGAGGCGCTGCGCAAGGCCATCGAGGAAAGCTACGACTTCACACAGCTGGTCGGCGTCGTCGCGATGATGGGCGACAAGCAGGTGGAGGAGTATCTCGGCGTGCTGGAGCCGATCCTGAGCCAGGTCGTCGTCACCGAGAACTCGTGGCGCGACCGCGTCATGCCGGCCGAGGAACTGGAGAAGATCGCCGTCCAGGTGTTCGGCCGCGACCGTGTCATCCGCGAGGACAGCCTGCCAGACGCCATCCAGAAAGCGGTCGACATGGTGGACGTCGAGGATGAGACCGGAGTCGGCTACGGCCGTGGCGTGCTGGTCTGCGGCAGTTTCGTCACCGCCGGAGACGCGCGCACGCTGCTCAAGGAGCGGATGAACGCCGACCTCGCCAAGCCGAAGGCCGAGCGTGTCAATCCCTCGGTGGGCGAGCCCGAGCCGCGCACCGGCACCGGCGACCCTGCACGGTCCGGGGTGGAATCGGACGCCGACGCGGACTTCGCCACCGACGCGAACCCCGATTTCAACGAGAACGACTTCGGCGATTTCGGCTTTGACAAGGCCGCCAAGGAGGCCGCCAAGGAGGCTGACGAGGAGGCGGATGCCGCCGACGGCGGTCCCAAAGGCGGACAGGCCTAGTCGACATGTATCTCAAGGAACTCACGCTGCGCGGCTTCAAATCGTTCGCATCCGCCACGACGCTGCGATTCGAGCCGGGCATCACCGCGGTCGTCGGTCCGAACGGTTCAGGCAAGTCGAACATCGTCGACGCGCTCACCTGGGTGATGGGTGAACAGGGCGCGAAGAACCTGCGCGGTACGTCGATGGAGGACGTGATCTTCGCGGGAACGTCCTCCCGCCCGCCACTCGGCCGCGCACAGGTGAGCCTGACGATCGACAACACCGACCACACGCTGAACATCGACTACAGCGAGGTGACGATCAGCCGCACCATCTTCCGCAACGGGGGTTCCGAATACGCGATCAACGGCTCGGCCTGCCGTCTGCTCGACATCCAGGAGCTGTTGAGCGACACCGGGCTCGGGCAGCAGATGCACGTGATCGTCGGGCAGGGGCGGCTGGACGCGATTCTGAGGGCCGATCCCAGCGGCCACCGCGCGTTCATCGAAGAGGCCGCGGGCATCCTCAAGCACCGCAAGCGCAAGGAACGTGCGCTGCGCAAGTTGGCGAACACCGAAACGAACCTGTCGCGGATCGACGACCTGCTGAGCGAGATACGACGGCAGCTCGGGCCGCTTGGCCGGCAGGCGCGTATCTCGCGCAGGGCCGACAGCATCCAGGTGACGTTGCGCGATGCGCAGAGCCGCCTGTACGCCGACGATGCCGTCGCCGCAATGGCGAAGCGCGACGCGGTGCGCGGCGAGCTGGCTTCGGTGCGTCACGACCTGCAGGCCGCGCAATCGGAGCTCGCCCGGGTCAAGGTGCGCATCGAACAGATCGAATCGTTGAGCGCGCAATCCAGCCCGGCACTCGCGCGAATCAACCAGACCTGGCATGAGATGTCTCAGATACAGGAACGGCTGAAATCGTTGTCCTCACTGGCCGGCGAACGCGGACGGTCGCTGCTCGGGCAGCTGGTGACCTCTCTCGGCGAGGACCCCGACATGCTGAACAAGCGGGCGGAGGAACTGGAATCGCAGGCGCGGCGGCAGTCGGAGACAGTCAACGACATGCGCATCGCGCTCGACAAGGCGATACAGGAGCGCGCCGACGACGAGAAAAAACTCGCCTCGGTGCGGCAGACCCTGGCGGAGCTGCGCAAAAGCGCCCAGCAGCGCGACTTGCAGATCGCGAACCTCAACGCGCTGATCGCCCGCGAGGAGGCGGCCGCCGAACTTGCAGACACACGCGCCAAGGATTTCACCGCGCAGCGCGAAACACTCCAGACCCAGTTGTCGCAGGCGCGCTCGCAGTGCGAGTCGTTGGAACGCGAGGCCGACAACGGCGACGATGACGGCGGCAAGGCGCTGGAACAGGCGCGGGCCGATCTCGCCAAGCGGCAGGAGGCGCTTGACGACGTGCTCGCGCGGCAACGGGACGTTGACGGTTCGATCATCACGCTGCAGGCCAAAGCCGACGCGCTGCGCGACACGCTGGAATCGCGCAACGCCTCCGGCGCTCTCGAACAGGACGATCAGGTGGCCGCGATGGGGCGGCTCGCCGATTTCATCCACGTCGAGGAAGGCTGGGAGGAGGCCATCGCCCACGCGCTGGACGCGTTCTCGGGCGCCATCGTGGTGCCGGGGGATCGCAACCTCCTGCATGCGCTGCGCAAGGCGAAGCAGGATCGTCTGGGCAAGGCCGTGCTCGTGATGTCCGACGCGGCTGAAAGCGGTGCCGGTGCCCCGGAACAGGTGGCCGCCGCTGAGGAGAACGATGGTTCGCCATATCGGACGCCGTGTGCGGCCGGCACGATGGTGTCGGCGAATCCGGATGCACCGGACCCGGGCCGAGCCGCGGGGGTCGTCGGCGCGGTGCGGCTGCTGCTCAACGACGTCGTCGCGGTCGAGACGATGGATGAGGCCATGCGGATGGTCCACGACGGCGGATGGGCGCAGGCCATCACCCGCGACGGGGAGGTCGTCAACCCGGTGGGTGCCGTGGGCGGTTCATCACTGTCGCAAAGCGACCTGTCCTTGGCGGCGAGGCGGGATAAGGCGCTGAAGCGGATTACGGTGCTGCAAGGGCAGCTGGACGACATCACGCGGCAGGTTGGCGAGGCCCGTCAGCGGCGGGACCAGGGGCGAGTGCTGGTCGACAAGGAATCGCAGCGGCGCATTCAGGCCAAGCTCAAGTCCGAACAGGCCGCGAAGGCGTTGCAATCGGCCGAGTCGCGGATGAAGGGCGTGGAACGTCAGGTCGCGGCGATCGAGGAGAAGCTGCGCGGCAGTGGCGAGGAACGCCGGAGCCATCAGTTGAAGCTCGACGATTTGCGGCGGGCGCTCGCTGCGATCCGGGATTCCGGCGCGGAACATGCCGATGTCGACGAGCTGGGGGAGCGCGAGCATCGGCTGGAAGCCGCGTTGAACGCTACCCGCGAGCATGAGGTCACCGCGAAGATCGCGTGGACGGAGGCGGAACGCAAGGTCGAGTCGTTCAAGCGGCAGGCCGGGCTGTTGCGCGACAACGCCGCGGAGGCCACGCAACGACGCGCACGCATCGAGGCCATGAACGAGCGTCGCAAGGCGCAGGCCGCGCACGCGCAGCGCATCGCCGACGATGCCGCGCAGGTCGCCTCCCTGGTGGCGGCGAGCATCGACGATGTGATCGCCAAGCGCGAGGCGTTGCAGGCCGAGACATCGAGCCACGACGCGGAGCTGAAGACGCTGCGGGCGCAGCGCGATGGCATCGAGCCGAAGGTCGCGGGACTACAGCGGCGTGAACACGAGCTGGATGTGGATCGCGAACGATTGGCCGGGGAATTCGGGCAGTTGACGCAGAAGGTGTCGGATGACCTGGGACTTTCCATCGACGAGCTCACCCGCGATTTCGGCCCCGAGCGGGCGGTGCCCGTGCTGGACGAGTACGGGCGCCCCGTGCCGCGTGCGGACGCTTTTGAACCTGAATCCGAGTCCGAACCAGGCTCCGAATCTGACGGATGCGACGATCAGAGCCGGTTCGAAACCGTTCCGTATGACCGTGCGGAACAGCGCAAGAGGCTGGAGAAGGCGAAGCGCGACCTCGCCGCGCTCGGCAAGGTCAATCCGTTGGCCGGCGAGGAATACGACGCGCTTGAGACCCGCAACCAATACCTGAACGACCAGCGCAACGACGTGGTCAAATCTCGCGAGGATCTGATGAAGCTCATCAGGGATCTGGATTCCACGATGGTGAGCGTGTTCAAATCCGCGTTCGACGATACCGCCGCCGCGTTCGAGAAGATGTTCGCCACGCTGTTCCCCGGCGGTACCGGCCGTTTGCGTCTCGACGACCCCGATGACCTGCTTGCCACGGGCGTCATCGTCGAGGCGAGCCCGGCCGGCAAACGCGTCAAGCAGCTGAGCCTGCTGTCCGGCGGGGAGCGGTCCCTGACCGCGCTGGCGCTGCTGTTCGCGATCTTCACCGCGCGGCCGAGCCCGTTCTACGTGATGGACGAGGTGGAGGCCGCGCTCGACGACGTGAACCTGACCCGCCTTATCAACGCGTTCAACGAACTGCGCGAACACGCCCAGCTCATCATCATCACCCACCAGCAGCGTACGATGTCGATCGCCGACACGCTGTACGGCATCACGATGCGCTCCGACGGCGTCACCGCCGTAGTCAGCCAGAAACTCAGCCGCTGACCCACATCGAAGACCACCCTCCGGCGCCGCGCGCCACCTGGCGCCAGCGGGAGGATCACCGATTGCCGACCCGCTGGCGGGGGCTGTCGGCCGTAGGCCGACTGGGGGTGGTCGTGCATCCGGGGATGTAGCTGTTGCTCCGCCCGCCCGACCTCTTTCGCCTGCGCCGACTCTAGCGGCGGATGGCCTTGGCCCGGTTGACGGTGTCCTCCACGAGGACGGCCTGGGCGTCGATGATAGGCAGTTGAGGCAGCGGGAACGCCTCGTTGAGCACGGAGAGCTCGGTGCAGCCGAGCATCAGCGTATCGCAACGGCACGTGCCGGCCGGATCGAGCATCGCCTGCAGCACCGACTCGTAGCGCTGCAGATTCAGGTCACCGGTTCCCTTCACATCGTCGTAGATCAGTGACGTGATGCGCTCCTGCAACTCGTCGTCCGGCTCGACGAAGGTGTAGCCGGCCTCCTCGACGGCCTGACGGTACACGCCCGAAGCCCGCGAGCCCATCGTGCCGAGGAATCCGACGCGGTGGAAACGCTCCTTGGGGTATTGCCCGGCCATGTGCGCGACGGCGCCGCGCGGCATGTGCAGGATCGGCACCGGCGTCAGCGACTGGAAATGGTCGTAGAAGTAATGCGCGGTGTTGCAGGTGAGCACGATGAAGCTCGCGCCCATCGCGGTCGCCTTGTCGATGTCGTCGGCGATTACCGGGAACGGGTCATCGTCGGACTGCCCGATGATGAACGCGGTCCGGTCGGGCACAGCCGCGTCGTTGAACACGACGTAGTCGAGGAACTCCTGGTCGCTGTGGGCGTGCGTCTCACGGTTGACCAACCGGATATAGCTTTCCGTGGCCAGCGTGCCCATGCCGCCCAATACCGCAAAAAAAGGTCGTCTCATAAATGTCGCCGTCGATTCCGAAAAGTCAGTCGTTCTTGCCGAGATACGTGTCGTAGTTCTTCGCGGTCAGCCGGTGCAGCCTCCACAGCAGCAGCCGGCGCCTGAACGACAGGTCCCGCCCGTAGCGCAGCGTCCAGCCGGATTTGCCCGCCTTGTGCAACGCGATTCCGCGGTCAAGCGCCTCCCCCGGCTCCGCGTACTTCTTGAGCGTCGAGAACGGCACCTCCAGCAGCATACTGTCACCGCGGCCGATGACCGTGTCGCCCTCCATCGGGTTGCCGAGCACCAGGTCGTCGACGAAATACTCGGCCAGGTTGAAGCCGTTAAGCGTCACGAAGAAGTTCGTGCGGCCCTGGCGCAGGTTGATTTCGAACAGCTTGTACTCTCCGTCGCGCGGGTCGAACTTGATGTCGAAGTTCGCGACGCCCTCATATCCGATGCTTTCCAGGAAGCTCTTGATCTTCAGGCAGAATCCCTCGTTGTAGTCGGGGATGATCGCCGCGTAGTTGCCGATGGCCTCCGGCGTCGGGTCGGCGAGCAGCACGTGGCCGAGCACCATCATGCGCACATGGTGGTCATGGTCGACGTAGGCGTTGAGCACGCGCATGTTGGCGTCGGAGCCGGGGATGAAGTCCTGGATGATCAGCTCGGAGCCGTAGCCGGCACCGTAGATCGCGGAGACGACATGGTCCAGCTCCTCGGGCGTGTGCAGGATGAACGCCTTCTTGCGTCCGGGGAAGTCCACGTGCAGGTATTCGACGCTGTTCGCCGGCTTGACGGCCACGGGGAAACCGAACGGCAGGTCGTGATGCTTGCCGGCCGCGGCACCGGCCTTGTCCAGAACGAACGTGAGCGGGTGCGGCAGGTCATACTGGGCGCACATCTCGTAGAAGGAGGTCTTGTTGCTCAGACGGTCGTGCAGGTCGGCATCGACCGACACGAACGTGAAATACGGCTTCAGCTCGTCCTTGTACCGGCTCAGCAGCTCGCTGTAGTCGTCACCGCACGCGATGAGCAGGAACGTGGTGTCGGGTCGCTCGGACGTGAGCCGGCGACCGGCCTCGACCATGTGACGGCGGAAGGATTCCGGCTCGGTGAAGTCCGCGAAGAACGTCGGCTCCATAATCGAACTGAATTTGGTGACGGAAAGCTGCATACGGCCGTATACCAGCGATTTCAGGCCATACGCGCTGTGGAACGCGCGGGCCATCGCGTAGGCGCAGGTTTCACTGCCGAGTAGTACAGGCTGGAAAGCCGTCATTATCGATCCTTCTGTTGGACGTTCACGATTGCTTATGACATTCTACATACTCCGTGTGGCGATGGGAGGCCGTTTCGTGCGCAGAGTGCGAAGATGCGGTCACGCGGGCCGTTGCCCCTGGCGCGGGGGGACGATACATTGAAACAAGACGTATTCTCCCGATGGAACGAGGTTGGTCATGGAAGAGACGACGGCACGGGGATTCGCGGAACTTCGTGAGGCGTTGGCGTCCCGCACCGGGACGCGGCCGGAGGACTGGTTCCCGGTCTTCAAGGCACGGTACGGCATGCAGGTGGCGTTCGACGCAGTGAGGTCGGTTCGTGGGTGCGGCTCGGTGCTCACCCAGCTGTTCACCTGCTGCACGGCGGTCGATCCGATTGTCGTGAGCGGGCTGAGACCGCGGTATGCGGATGTGGGCGCCGACACGATGGGCATTGACGTCGCCAAGGTGGAGTCCATGCCGCTGGGGAGCGACGAGCGGGTGCATGCGATAGTGATGCAGCATACGTTTGGCGCGATCGATGAGGACTCGTCCCGGCGGCTGGCCGCGCTGGCGGGGGAGATGGGGGCGTTGCTCGTCGAGGATTGCGCCCACTGCGTGACCCGCATGGCCCGTGATGCTGCGGGATGGCCGTTGGCCGACATTTCCGTGCACTCGTTCGGCGTGGAGAAGATACTGCCGACCAGATTCGGCGGCGCCATCTGGGTCAATCCGCGGCTGCGTGAGCGGGATGCGGCGCTGGACGCCGAGACCCGCGGCCGGCTCGCCGCGCTGGAGCAGCCGTCCCGTCATCTGGATACGGTCACGAAACTGTATATCAACGAGAACCGCGTGCTGTCGCGTCTGGGCGGATTCGGCGGGCGGATGCGTGAGCGACTCACCGCTTCGGGCTGGTATGAGCCGCCGATTTCCGACAAGGAGCGTCGCGGCGCACTGGAATATGAGCCGATGACGGTGACGCCGTGGATCGCGCAGCAGGCGGTGGCCGGCATCTCCGCGCTCGACGCCAATGAGAATGGGCGGCGCGCGGTCGTGACCATGTATCGCGAGGCTTTTGCGGGCGTCGACGGGTTGGACGTTCCGGCAGTGGCGATGGACGGCGAGGCGCAACCGCTGCTGCGGTTCCCGCTGTTCGCGCGGAATACCGAGGCGGCGGAGCGCATCATCGCCGCAGCGCGGCAGGCGGGTGGCTACGCCGAACGCTGGTACCGCCCCGAACTGTTCCCCGGCGTGACCGATCCGGCCGCCTATGGGCTCGACACGTTGGACCGCTCCACCGTGCCGGTCAGCGACCGTCTGATCTCCACCGCGCTATGCCTGCCCACCGAACTGGGTGAAGACGCGGTTCGCCGCGTCATCGACGCCGTCCGCGCCGCCGTCTGATCACCGGTACGTCTGACCGCCCTCTGGCGCGCAGCGGGTGGTCAGACGTCTCACCCGTTACACCGCGCCGGGAATCTTACTTCTTGAGGGTGTTCTTCAGTGATTTGGCGAGCTTGAGGGAGCTGTAGAAGGCCTTCTTGATCGGCACGTCACGCCCGGCGGCCACCGGGGTGATTTCCTCGGTGAACTTGCACTTGAATTCGTTGAGTCCGTTGAGGCTCGGTGCCAGCTCGGAGCCGATGCCCATCAGATCATATTCGGTGATGCCCTGCGAGCCAAGGATGCAGCACTCGGTGTACAGCAGCTTGTCGGTCACGTGCATGCGCATCACGTCGTTGCGCATGCCGGCATAGTAGCGTACCGCGTGCGTGCCGTTGACGGTCACGATTGACCATGCCACCACGCGGCCCTCGATGCGGGCCGCGAACACGCGGCAATGATCCGCGCCCAGCGCCTCGATCATGTCGGAGTAGTCGGTGATCGGAGCGGGCGTGAATCCGTCGCGCTTGCCGGTCTCCACCATCACGTCGTAGTATTCCGCGAAGTCGGCGATCGCCTGCTTCGTCTCGTCGGCGATGTCGGCCGGGCATTCGCGCAGCGACTTGCGCACGTCGCGGCGGCCGCGACGCTTCATGCGACTCAGGATCGCATCGTCGCCGCCTGTCACGTCGATCACCACGGTCTGGTCGTACGGCACGGTCGACAGCACCGGCACGGTGCCGTCGGTGAACCACGTGTCGATGCGGATGAACGCCACGTGCCTGTCCGCTCGGTGCACTTCGGCGGCGATCGCGTCGATGGCCTCGCGTTCCATCGCCTCGTCCGGCTTGACGATCCAGACCGGGCCGTGCATCGAACGCAGGTAATGGTATCCGTGCGTCTCCATGTCGACGAACGCGATGAACGCGACGGTCTCGCCGTCTCGCTGGATCAGGTACACGCCCCAAGGAGTGCGGCCGGGGATGTCCGCCTGGAAGCGTGCCCACACGTCGGTCTGTTCGATCGGCAGCGTCACGCCGGCATCGGCCGCCGCCTGTTCCATTTGCTGGTAGTCGGTTTTCTGTAACGTAATCATGCTTGTCTTGCTTGTCTTTCTATCGGTTCGTGCGCTTTGGCGGCTCAGGCGAACATGCGCTCGACGATGCGGTCGTCGCCCTCGAACGGCACGTGCTTGTTGTGGTCCTTGATCCAGCGTTCGTCACCCTTGCCGATGATGAGGATGATGTTGAACCGGTCGGCGTGCGCTCGGGCGTCGTAGATCGCGTTCGTGACGGCGCTCGGGCGGTCGGAGATGACGGTGGACGCGATGCCGGGCACGGTGATGTACCGTTGCATCTCCATGCAGATGTCGATGAACGGTTCGGTGTCCGTGTCCTCGGCGGTGAAGATGAAGCTGTCGATGCGATGCTGCGCCGCTTCGACGATCTCCTTGCGCCGGTCGTACGCCTTGTTGCCGGCCGAGCCGGTGACAAGCGTGATGCGCGGGTGCTGCGAGCCGAACCGCTCGTCGACGAAATCGAGCAGCGCGGTCACGGAGGCATAGTTGTGCGCGTAGTCGACGATCGCCAGCGTGTTGGACTGCGGGTCGTGGAACTGCTCCATGCGGCCGGCGATGCGCACCGGCTCCATCGCGTGCGTGGCCGCGGCGTCGGCGGTCAGGTCGATTCCGGCGGCATGCGCGATGGCCAGCGCCGCTGCCGCGTTGGCGTAGTTGAAGTCGCCGTCCAACGCCAGACGGAACTCGCCGAGATCAGCGCCGTCTGCGGCGATACGGTAGGCGCTGTGCTCGGCGTTCGCCGGGCTTGCGGTGACATCGGCGGCATCGGATCCGGCGGGGCTCTGCCCGTCCAGCAGCTCGAACGTGGTGACCGGCACGCCGGCGTCCGCCGCGTCCTGACGCAGCAGGTCGGCATGATCGCTGGCCGCGCCGAGCACCAGCGCGCGGCTGTTGCGCACGATCTGGCGCTTGCAATACAGGTAATCCTCGAACGTCGGATGCTCGATCGGGCTGATATGGTCGGGGGAGATGTTCAGGAACGTGGCCACGTCGAACGTCAGCCCGTACACGCGCTCGACCTTGTACGCCTGCGAGGAGACCTCCATGACGAGGTACTTCATGCCGTTGTCAGCGGCCTCTCGCATCATGCGGAAAGCGTCCATCGACTCGGGCGTGGTCAGGTCGGACTCGACGTACGTGTGCCCGTCCAGGCAGTTGTCCACGGAGGAGAACAGCGCTGCCTTGCCGTGCGAGTGGGCGTTCAGCACGGCCTGGGTGAAGTACGCGGTCGTAGTCTTGCCCTTGGTGCCGGTGATGCCGACCACGGTCAGCTCGTCCTGCGGGCGTCCGTAGAACTCCGCGGACAGCAGGCTCATGGCCTTGCGCGCGTCATTGACGATCAGGCCGGGTGCGCCGGTCTCTGCCGAAAAATCGGTGTCGGCCACGTATGCGGCCAGCCCGCGCTCGTCGATGTCATGCAGATACTCGGCCTTGAACCGCCCCTTGCAGCACAGCAGCGTGCCCTCGCGCACGTCCCTCGTGTCATAGGTGATCGCCGAAAAAGCGGTGTCAGCCCCTTCGATGTCGTGCGCATCAAGCGTCCAACGATCCGCGCGGATGATCTCCCGAAGCAGACCGTGCCGCTTGAGCAGTTGCGCCGCCGATGTCAACGTTACCGTCATACCAAAACCTTTCCTCATGGTGCCGCTGCCATTGTACAAGCCCGACGACCGCGGGAACGATATGCGCGACATGTGCTGATAAGTCCATCACAAAACCGTGCCCACGCTCACAATTTCACCGCACGTCTTGCATACAATAGTGAGCGTGACCGACGAACAGCAACCGAACGAGACCACGGCGCAGGCGCGAGCGAGATTCGAGAAGCTCGCCATGCCCGCGGTCAACGCGCTGTACCGCCAGGCGATGAAGCTCACCAACAATCCCGATGATGCCCAGGACCTTGTGCAGGACACGTTCGAACGCGGGTTCAAGGCGTTCGACAGTTTCGAGGACGGTTCGAACTTCGAGGCGTGGATGACCACCATCGAGCGCAACGCATACTTCAACCAGTACGCGAAGGCGAAGCGGCGGCCGCAGCGGGCCAACGACTCCACCGGCGAATACGACGACTGGGACATCTACGCGGCGTCCGAGCACTCCTCGGAGGGACTGAAATCCGCGGAGCAGGAGTACCTGGACGCCTTCGCGCCGCAGGAGATCATGGCGGCGCTCGCAAAGCTCCCGCCCGAGCGCCGGCAGGTGTTCATCGACGCAGCCATCGACGGCAAGTCGTACCAGCAGGTCGCCGACGAGCAGGGCGTGAAGATCGGCACGGTGATGAGCCGCCTGAACCGTGCGCGCGCCCAGTTGAAACGCGAACTGTCATCGTACGCGCTGGCGCACGGATACGGCGACGCCCGCAAGCAACTGCCAAGTTCACCGTCCGCGAACTCCAGATCCCCGGTGAGCGTTCATAATGGAGATGACGGAATGCGATCCGTTGCGACGAGCGAAAGGAGCAGGCGTGAGTGACCCTATTGAGCGGCACAGCCGTATTTCCATCACACGGCAGACGCCTGTGGGCATCGTCCATGCGGATGTGCATATCACGTCGGTGGAGATTTCGGGCATGCCCGGTGACATGGGCGATGATATGGTCGGGGACTGTTTCGACCCGGATTCGTGTTGCGACGAGCATGAGAAGGCGATGATCGCGGCGCTGCGTGCGTATCTGCGGCCCGATGTCGCGCCGGAATGTCTGCTGGCGCGGTTGCGCGACACGCTTGACCGCTGCTGCGAGGATGGAGGGAATGCTGCCGGTGCCGTCGACGAGCCGGGACGGTCCGCGCAACCTGCGCAGCCTGTACGCGGCGATGCGGTCGTGGCCTGAGACGCGATTTCGGCTTGGGTCCCTGTCTCGAAGCTCGGCAAGCAGGATAAAACGGGCCTGCATAATGAAACGGAATAATAAGATAACAAACGGGTCTGCCCGGCTTTCGCTGGGACAGACCCGTTGTCGTCTGTTATGACACCGCCGTATATGGCGATGTCTCGCGGCGTGGAATCACGCCGTCAGGCAAGAATCAGGCGTTCGGCCTTTTGCCGTGGTTGGCGGCCTTCTTGCGACGATCCTTGCGCTTGCGTCCGCGCATGCCCATGATGGACTCCTTTACTACGATTAATAAGCCTTGGGAATTATCACATACGGGGTAGACGTTGTGCAAGTGGCGAATCATCACCGGCCGTAGGACGGCCGCGTGTCGGTCACTTGACCGTCACCTCGTAGCGCACCACGGTCGTGACGCTCCTGCCGGGCTCTATCACGGTCAGGTGGTCGCCGCTGCGGAACGCGTTGGCCGGGGCGGTCATCGGCTCGACGGCGATGCCGTTCGGATGCTGGTCGAACGGGGCGCCGGTGGCCGTGTAGCATTGCCACGCGTTGATGGTCTCGTCGCCGACCAGCTTGATCTCCATGCCATCGGGGCGGGTGAACACGGTCGTTGTCGTGCCGTCGTCGGCGCGGTGGACGTCCACCCAGGCGTCGTCGAACGCGCGTCCGCCCAGAACCGGGTCGTCGCGCAGATCGAACTTGGTGCCGTCCACAGGCTCGGTGCCGTTCGGCACCAGACCGGCGTCAACGGTGACGTGCGTGTCCGCGTCGATCTTCAGGCGGCATGCGGCCGAATCGGCGTCACGCTGCTCGCTGGTCTCGCCGTTTTTGCCGTTCGCCACCCACGGGTGCAGGCCGAGCGCCCACGGCGCCGGCTCGTCGCCATCATTGCGGGCGCTGACCGTGACGGTCATGCCCTTGTCGTTCAGCTCGTACGTGGCGGTGACGGTGACGTCGAACGGATAGCCGTCGAGGTTCGGGAAGCGCAGCGACTGGGTGACGCTGTTCTCGGTGAGCGATTCCAGCTTCCACATGTACTGGTATGCGTAGCCGTGGTTCGCGTTGTTGCGCGGCTCGGGATGGTACTCGTTGACCGGCGCGCAGTAGTGCTTGCAGTTGAAGTCGTATTCGCCGTCCTTGATGCGGTTCGGCCAAGGCGCGAGGATATAGCCGCAGCAGGTCGGCGTCAGGTCGTCCGGTCCGTAGCTGCAGAACACCTCCTTGCCGCCGTAGTCGAAACGGCGCAGCTTCGAGCCGAGCTCGCAGACGACGGCGGAGAAATCGCCATGATGGATGGAATACTGGTTGCCGGTACGCGGTGTGGTGCCCATTGCTTGCTCCATGATCGACAGTGATATTGTTACCGCTCGCTATCATAGTGTGCGCTGGGCTTTTGCCGTGTGCGGTCGGGGTGTCGCCTGCTGCCCCCGGGCGTTGTCATGTGCCGGTATCGCACGCGTAGGGATGTTCCGGCCGCACCCGTGCGCGTGCCTTTGCTACGCTGAGTCGTTGTGATTGAGTGATGCCGCATGGCGGCCACTGACTGCATGAGGAGGATGATATGGCGAAACGCATCGTGCTGGCGGACCCGCGCGGATTCTGCGCCGGGGTGGACCGGGCGATCCTCACCGTGCAGACCATCCTGAAGGCCGCGTCGGCGCGGATGGATGGCCTGCCGCCGGTGTATGTGCGTCGTCAGATCGTGCACAACCGGCATGTCGTCGAGGATCTCGCCGCGCAGGGGGCCGTGTTCGTGCAGGAGCTCGCGGAGATACCTGACGAGGCTGCTGCCGCCGGCATCCCGATCGTGTTCTCCGCGCACGGCGTGTCGCCGCAGGTCAAGGCGGAGGCCGCGCGTCGCGGCATGCACGTCGTGGACGCCACCTGCCCGCTGGTCAGCAAGGTGCATCGTGAAGTATTGCGTTTCGTGCGCGAAGGCTACGAGATCATCTACATCGGCCATCGGGGGCATGATGAGGCGGTCGGCGTGGTGGGGGAGGACCCCGTGCACGTGCATCTGATCGAACATGAGGCGGACGTGGATTCGCTGGATTTCCGGCCGGAGCAGAAGCTGGTGCTGCTCACGCAGACCACGCTCAGCATCGATGAGACGGCCGGCACCATCGCGGCGCTCAAGTGCCGGTTCCCGTGGATGAAGGAACCGCCGAGCTCCGATATCTGCTACGCCACGTCCAACCGCCAGGCCGCGGTGAAGCTCGTTGCCGAGCAGTCCGATAGCGTGGTGATCGTGGGGTCGGCGAACTCCTCCAACTCGGTGCGGCTCATGGAGGTCGCGCAGGAGGCGTTGGAGGAGCGTGGGCGAGCGCACCGCGTGGATGACGCGAACGAGCTCGACCCGTCATGGTTCGACGGGGTCGAGGCGGTCGGCATCTCGTCGGGCGCATCCGTGCCGGACGAACTGGTCGCGGGCGTCATCGAGGCCTTGCGCGCACAGGGCTTCACCGATGTATCCACCGTGGAGACCATCAAGGAGAACATGCATTTCGTGCTTCCGGCGGAACTTCGCCGGAAGCCCTCGCAGGCGCGGTAGTGCGCCTGCTCGCCTCACCGCCGCTGGCGGGACGAGGCGTATAGCAAACCCTATGTGAGGGTGTTCAACGCCAATGACGGGGCCGCCACGGTTCCCGGCATCGCGGCGGGGGAGCACTCCACACTCGCGGTCGACGGCAAGGTGACGCTGACGGGAGGCCCCACGGTGAACGTGGGCGCTGACGGGTATGCGGCGGCGGGACTGTCCGCCACCGGTGCGCCCGTGGGCGCCGTCGCGCTTGCCATACTGCTGCTGACCGCAGCCGGGGCCTTGCTGCGACACCGTGAAACCAGTGGCCCAAGCGGCGGAGAATCCGCCGAATAGTCGCGGCCTTCCCGATTCACGCTCTCAAAACTCGCAGATACGAAAAGCCGTTCGCTGGAAAATGGCGGTTTCCGATTTCGTATCTTCGAGTTTTGAGAGCGCGTTTTTTGACAAACGCAAGAATGTCTGGGGGGGGGGGATTTTTCCTACAGCTACGGCCGGACGGAAGGAGTGAGACAACATGTCTGATCGTATTCTGCTGAATGATATTCTCCATCTTTCCGACGAGGATATCGAACGTACGCGGGTCCGGTTCAACCTCAATGACGGGGCCACGGATCCCATTGAAGAGTTCAAGAGAGATCCCGATGTCGTAAGCACCCAATGGCTGCTATGGCGTAACGACAAGAACATGTTCACCGTCGGACAGATTGCCATTTGCCTCGTCCGATGCCTGGACAACAAGGATCATTGGCTGCTGACCACGATACGGCACATCGATGCCGACAATGGCGTCAAGAACGGCGTCGCCTATGAGGCGAGCGATCTGGAGAACTACAAGCCACTGTTCGGGCGCGTGTTGGTCTCCTTCCACAAGGGGAAGGGCGAACAGGGTCCCGTGCGAAAGTTCGGGTTAATCAAGGATGAGCTTGAAGTCATCGAGATACTTCCGGACGTGTACGACGATGACCATTTCCCCGGATACGACAAGGTCTGCCTGACCTTCGACCAGCTCAGCAGGATCATCGCCAAGGCGCTTCCCGATTGGGTCGCGGCATTGGAGAACCAGAAGGGCGTGTACGCCATCGTCGACCGGGGCACCGGGAAGCTGTACATCGGCTCCGCCACTTCGGATAACGGCGGCCTTCTGCAGCGGTGGCGGGCATACGCGGACAACGGCCACGGCGGCAACACGGAACTCAAGAAACTGGTTGACGCTCAGGGCTTGGAATACGTCCGGCAGAACTTCCAATACGTTCTTCTGGAGAACTACAACTACACGGTTCGCGACGATGAGGTATTGCGGCGCGAGTCGTGGTGGAAGAGCGCGCTGTGCACCCGGGAATTCGGGTACAACCTCAACTGATGAAGAACGCGGATCGGGGGCGCGGCGATGGGACGCATCGTCTCCGGCGCCTCTGACCCGCGTCCGTGCTTTTTGACGAATGGCTTGATGGGCTTGCCTGCTCGGCAATGACGCCGAAGCCATATACTGCGACCGGCCGTGACGCGAAGCCGAAGAAGAACGCATGGCCGAAGGCCGGGACCCCGTTCCTGTATGTGCCGCTGGAGCGTGGCGCGGTCGGATGGGCGAATGACATCACCGATGCTACGGTCTATTGCCTGCAGGACGAATGATCGCACATTGCGCAGGTCGCGACAGTGCGGGCCGTAACTGTCTTTAAGTTGAAGCAGTCCAATGCCAACACCAAGCTGACGCTTGGCATCGATTCGTATGGGTATTCGACTGAGATCGGGCAATGTGTTTTACAACAGCTGCACATGCCCGATTCCGTGAGGGAGCAGATTGGCGAGGATGCGCAAAATGGCGCGCTGGGAAGATACAAATGGGGCAATATCATCTTGTATTTCGACGTGCATGCATTGGCCACAACGTTCGAGACGACGTGGTTGTAGAGGGGATTGTCGAGGGACGCTCTCAAAACTCGCAGATACAGCCGAAGATGACGGTTGATACCGTTGTACCTTCGAGTTTTGAGAGCGGTAGTATGGAAAACATGGGCAAAAAATCGAAGCATGAGAAGGGTGCCGGCTCCACGCCGGCGACTGTGCAGCTGGAGAAGGCCGGAGTGCCGTTCAAGACCTACGAGTACGAGCATTCCAACGACCACATGGATGACGGTTACGGGGTGGAAGCCGCGAAGAAGCTCGGATTCGATGAGCATCAGGTGTTCAAGACGCTGATGGCCGACACCGGTTCCGAGCGCGTGGTGGGCGTGGTGCCGGTCAGCGGACACATGGATCTGAAGGCGTTGGCGGCGGCGGTCGGTGCGAAGAAGGCATCGATGGCCGACCCGAAGGTCGCGATGCGCGAGTCCGGCTATGTGGTCGGAGGCATCTCGCCGCTCGGGCAGCGCACGCATCACAAGACCGTGCTTGACGATAGCGCTCTGCAATTCGACGAGATCCTGTTGTCCGGCGGCAAGCGCGGGTTTTCGGTCGGTGTCAATCCGCATGATCTGCTCAAGGTGTTGAACGCGGTCGCTGCGCCCATCGGTACGTGGTGACGGAGTCCGGCTCAGCCCGTCGGCAAGTGCCGAGCCGGTAAAAACAAAGGGTTTATGGTTTGGGCTCCCACAGCGAAGCACTGTGGGAGCCCAAACCATAAACCCTTCGTGAAATCTAGCGGCCTAGACCGCGGGGATTCACTCGGAGATCTCGGCGAAGTACAGCAGGGTACGGATCATGTTGCAGGTGAAGCCGTACTCGTTGTCGTAGAAGGACACGGTGCGGGCCATCGTGGTGCCGTCAACGGTGTTCACGTCGGTCTGCGTCGGGTCGAACACGCCACCGTGGGTGTCGCCGATGATGTCGGAGGAGACGATGCCGTCCTCGTTGTAGCCGTAGTACTCGGTGTTGGAGAAGGCTTCCTTGAACGCGGCGTTGATCTCGTCAGCGGTGACTTCCTTGTTCAGGACGGTGGTCAGCTCGGTGATGGAGCCGTCCGGGACCTGGATGCGCTGGGCGTGGCCCTGCAGCTTGCCGTTGACCTCGGGCACGACCTTGCCGATGGCCTTGGCGGCACCGGTGGAGTGAGGGATGGTGTTGATCGCGGCGGCGCGGTTGTTGCGAGCCTTCGGGAAGCGCGGGCCGTCGAGGATCATCTGGGTGCCGGTGTAGGCGTGGATGGTGGTCATGAAGCCGAGCTTGATGCCGAACTTGTCGTTCAGCAGCTTGACCATGGCGGCCATCGAGTTGGTGGTGCAGGAACCGGCGGACACGATGTTGTCGGAAGCCTTCAGGATCTCGTGGTTCACGCCGAACACGACGGTCGGGGTGGTCTCGTCCTTGGCCGGGGCGGAGATCAGGACCTTCTTGGCGCCGGCGTTCAGGTGGGCCTGGGACTTCTCGGCGGAGGTGTAGAAGCCGGTGCACTCAAGCACGAACTCGACACCGTCGTTCTTGACCCACGGGATGTTGTTGGCATCCTTCTCGGCGTAGACCTTGTATTCCTTGCCGTCGACCACGATGGCGTCGTCGGTGGAGGTCACGTCGACCGGGGTGCCGTCGTCGTGACGGAAGGTGCCGTGGGTGCTGTCGTACTTCAGCAGGTAGGCGAGCATGGACGGCGTGGTCAGATCGTTGATTGCAGCGACCTCGATGTCACCGGCCTGACCACCGCGAGCCTGCAGCTCGAAGATGCGGCGGAAGGCGAGACGACCGATACGACCAAAGCCGTTGATACCAATCTTAACTGTCATGTGTTCTCCCTTTGTAGGGTAGGCCGTTTGCGCATGGATGCGCTATGGCCTTTGTTTACCAACAGTGTCTACTGTAATGCGCCGTCTGTACTAGAGCAACGGTGTCGCGCTTGCTTTGAGCATAAAACGGCCATATTTCGTTAACGCTAACAAATATGTCTGTACAGCCTGCGGCGATTCGATGCGAGGCATTCCGCACCGCGGCCTCACCGCACCGCCAGCGCCGAGGACACCGCCGTGTCGAGCGCACCCAGATCCCCGCCGAACGGATGCCGCAGTCTCACCGCAGGCAGCGGTGCCTCGATCGGGAACGTGACGATCAGCGTGCCCGACTCCACCGAGACCGTCGCCGCGGAACCGTCCACGAACTCGTTGCTCACCCCCTGCACGACGGTGTTGGCGAGCGCGGCGCCCTCCAGCACGTATTTCAGCCCGGCGATGGTGACGCCATGGCAGACGTCGCTGTGCGAGAACACCGAGATCATGCGGCGCGGGGCGACATGATTGGCCGGGAACTCCAGCGCCCCGTCCGCGATCGCGGTAACGATGCTGCCGTCGCCGTACAGATATCCGATGCCGCCATGCGAGGCCAGTAGCGCCATCAGCTGCATGTTGGCGATCGTGTGGTCGATGCGACCGCCCAGCGCTCCATATATATGGAACTCGCGTGCGCCGCGGCTCCATCCGACCTTCAGCGCGCTCAGCAGATCCGGATCGTCCTTCTGCGGCGGCAGGCGGACACTGCGGTCGCCTGCCGGCACGTCGCCGGACAGCGAATCGAAATCGCCGATGACGAAATCCGGACGCAATCCCATCGCCCGCATATGGTCGAGCCCGCCGTCCGCGGCGATCGCCAGCATTCCCTTCTCGATAGCGGGCGCGGGCCCTTCGTAATACTCGCCAGCGCCGAAAATCACGCAACGTTCATATGCCATGCTGCCACTGTATCGTGTGCACGGCACTGCGCGTCCCGCGCGCTGTGGGCGGCTTCGCTGGTAGGTTCGTACGCAGGGCACGCACGATCGGAGGAAAACGAGGACGACATGGCAAAGACCGACGACGCGAAACCACGGCCGATCCTCTCATCGAAGCTGTTCCCGTACGTCACCGAGTTCTTCTCCGGCATGGGCGTGATGGCCGCGGAGCTCGGCGCGTCGCGCCTGCCGATCGTCACCGTGTCGACGAACTTCCCGGTCATCGCCGCGTTAGCTGCATGCTGATCTTCGTGCCGCCGCTGTTCCTGCTCGGCACGGTCACGCCGGGCCTCAACAAGTTCGCGACCGACTCGCTGGAGAACAACGCCTCCGTCGTCGGACGACTGTCCGCCTGCAATACGGTCGGCTCGATTCTCGGCACCTTCCTGCCGACCTTCGTGACGATCCCCGCGGTGGGCACGTTCGTGACGTTCCCGATCTTCTCCGGACTGCTTCTGGCATCGGCGATGGGCGAGGTGGCGGGCCGGTTCGAGACCGTCGCCGACCCGGACGGCAAGCCGGACGCCACGATCCTGACCGACGACAAGGCGCCGGTCGATGGCTTGCCTGCGCCTGGACCGGAACTTGTGGCGACACGCCCGGTCTGGGGGTGTGGTAGTATCTACAAGGCTTGAGAAATCAAGAAAGCGGGGCACCCCCACCTGGAAGCCTGTCATGGCCTCGGGTCCAAGGCAACAGCCTATCCGGTCGCGTGGAATGCGCGGTCGTGAGCATGCCTCATGAGGCATGCGATCATGCGAATATGTATGATGGCCGGCGCTGCAGTGCGCACGGTTCGGTGAGCCATGGATTCGTCCGTCATGCCCGGTATCCGGCGAAGGCCCGCTTCGGAGAACATGAGGATTGGAGTCATCATTAGCGACGAACCACGTATCAATGACGAGATTCGCGTCTCGCAGGTACGCCTGATCGGCCCGAACGGCGAGCAGGTGGGAGTCATCGCGACCTCGGTCGCGCTCAACCTGGCGAAGGAAGCGAACCTCGATCTCGTCGAGGTGGCGCCCAACGCCAAGCCTCCCGTCGCCAAGCTGATCGATTACGGCAAGTTCAAGTACAACGAGAAGATCAAGGCCCGTGAGGCCCGCCGTAACCAGAGCACCGCCGAAATCAAGGAGATCCGCTTCCGCCTGAAGATCGATGACCACGATTTCGAGGTCAAGAAGGGCCATGTGGTCAGGTTCCTCAACGGCGGCGACAAGGTCAAGGTGACCATCATGCTGCGCGGCCGCGAGCAGTCCCGCCCCATCGGCGGCGTCGAACTGCTGCAGCGTCTGGCCGCAGACGTCGAGGAGTACGGCACCGTCGAGTCCCGGCCGAAGCAGGAAGGCCGCAACATCATCATGACGCTTGCGCCCAAGGGCAAGAAGGTGCACACCCAGTCCGAGCAGCGCCGCCGCGGCGACCAGTCGCGCGCCGAGCGCCAGGCCCGTCAGGCTGCCCGCCTCGCCGCCAAGCAGGAGGCGCAGAGCCAGGCAGCGGCGGCGTCCGCAGCCGCGATCGACGACCAAGACAAGACTTCCGAAACGAAGTAACCAACAAGGAGGGCAGCAATGCCGAAGATGAAAACCAATTCCGCCGCGTCCAAGCGCGTCCGTGTCACCGGCTCGGGCAAGCTGATGCATGCAGGCAGCGCCATGCGCCACAACCTTGAGCACAAGTCCGCTCGCAAGCGTCGTGCGCTGAAGGCCGACGGCGTGCTGGCCACGGCCCAGTCCAAGAACATGAAGAAGCTGCTGGGCCGCTGAACCGCGCCAGCCGAATAGATACGTCAAAAGAAAGCTGAGGAATAACTATGGCACGTGTCAAGCGCGCAGTGAACGCCCACAAGAAGCGTCGCGTCGTTCTCGAAAGGGCCTCCGGCTACCGTGGCCAGCGCTCCCGTCTGTACCGCAAGGCCAAGGAGCAGCTGCTGCACTCCTTTACCTACAACTTCCGCGACCGCAAGGCTCGCAAGGGTGATTTCCGCAAGCTGTGGATCCAGCGCATCAACGCCGCCGTCCGCGCCGAAGGCATCACCTACAACCGCTTCATCCAAGGCCTGCGCCTGGCCGGCATCGAGCTGGACCGCCGCGCCCTCGCCGAGCTGGCCGTCTCCGATCCCGAGACCTTCAAGACTATCGTCGAGCAGGCCAAGGCCGCTCTGCCCGAGGACGTCAACGCTCCGGTCGAGGCCTGAGCCGCGAACCTCGGCGGATGCGCCTTCGCGCGCATCGGCAACCGCGTAAGAACCCCGCCCTGTGCGGGGTTCTCGCATATCATGCGGGAATGTGCAGGTATGCAAGCCTTCCGCACGCATACAGGGTTCTCGCATATGATGGGGCACCATGCACAACGGATTCACCCGGCTTCTTGACCAGTTCATCGCGCATATCTCCGTCGAACGCGGACTGGCCAGGGCGACCGTGCGGGCATACGAATCCGATCTTCGCCGCTATCTCTCGTGGCTCGCGCACACGCGCGGCATCACCGATCCCGATGCCATCGGCAAAGCCGACATCGAGGAGTACGTGGCGCAGCTGGATTCGGACGGCGACAGCGCGCGCAGCAAGGCGAGGAGGCTTGCCAGCATCCACGAGTTCCACCGGTTCGCCCTCGCGCAGCACGCCGTGAGCGACGACGTGTCCGCCACGGTCAAGGCACCCAAGAGCGCGCAGATGCTGCCGGATGTGCTGACGATCGACGAGGTCTCCCGCCTGCTCGACGCGATTCCCGACCCGCACGGCACCGACGCGGCGCGGGGGAGAGCTGGCACCGGAGCGTTGCCGGACGCCGTGCTGCTGCGTGACAGGGCGCTGCTCGAATTCATGTACGCCACCGGATGCCGCGTCTCCGAAGCGGTCGGAATGAATCTGGACGACATCGACATCGACGACGCGCATGTGGCGCGGCTGACGGGCAAAGGATCCAAGCAGCGACTCGTCCCGCTCGGCGAATACGCATGTCGCGCGCTGCGCCGATACATCGCCGAGGGGCGCGGCACGCTGGAGGGCCGCGCCAAGGGCACGCCGGAACGTCGCGCGGTATTCCTCAACAAACGGGGACGCCGGCTGTCTCGCCAGTCGGTATGGGAGGTCATCAAACTGGCGGGGGAGCGGGCCGGCATCGATCGTCCGCTTCACCCGCACACGCTCCGGCACTCTTTCGCCACGCACCTGATCCAGGGCGGCGCCGACGTGCGCACCGTGCAGGAACTGCTCGGCCATGCCTCGGTCACCACCACGCAGATATACACGCACGTCAGCCCGGAGACCTTGATTGAGGCGTACCTCACCTCGCATCCGCGCGCGCGGTGAACGCGGAGCGGTTGCCCGGGCGCGATAGCATGGATGCGACACGCGAAGGAGGCAGCTCGACATGCAGCAGGCGGCATATTCCCGCTTCGACGGCGACGACGCGGGAAACAGGCAGGGGACGCTGCCGATCCGCGGCACCTACGCCGCCGCGCCACGGGGAGACGACGGGTCTTCGGCGGAAACGGTGATGGTCGGCACGTCCGGCGGCCCAGCGAACACTGATGATGATAAGGTGAACGGTATGCCTACTGATCTGCTTGGACGAGAATACGAGACGTTCCCCGCGCCGAAACCGCTGTCGCAGCACGGTCCCGCGCGCATCATCGCCATGTGCAACCAGAAAGGCGGGGTGGGCAAGACCACCAGTTCCATCAACATCGCCGGCGCGCTCAGCCAGTACGGGCGCCGTTGTCTGATCGTCGACTTCGACCCGCAAGGAGCCGCGACAGTCGGCCTCGGCATCAACGCGAACGCTGTCGAGAACACCGTGTACACCGCGCTGTTCAACCCGTCGATCGATCCGCACGAGATCGTACAGCACACGGATTTCGAGAACCTGGACATCATGCCGGCGAACATCGACCTGTCCGCCGCCGAGGTGCAGCTGGTCACCGAAGTCGGTCGCGAGCAGATCCTCGCCAGCGTGCTGCGAAAGCTCCGCAACGAATACGACGTGATCATCGTCGACTGCCAGCCGTCGCTGGGCTTGCTCACCGTGAACGCCTTGACCGCCGCGGACGGCGTGATCATCCCGGTCGCCGCGGAGTTCTTCGCGCTGCGCGGTGTGGCGCTGCTCATGCAATCCATCGAGAAGGTGCAGTCGCGCATCAACCCCGACCTGCAGGTCTACGGCGTTCTGGTCACCATGTTCACGCGCACCCTGCACTGCGAGGAGGTGCTGCAGCGCATCTACGAGGCGTTCCAGGACAAGGTGTTCCATTCGGTCATCTCGCGGTCCATCAAGCTGCCGGACGCCACCGTGGCCGCCGCCCCGATCACGATCTACGCTCCCGGCCACAAGACCGCGAAGGAATACCGCGAGGTGTCGCGCGAGCTGATCGCCCGCGGCATCGTCGCGTGATGGCGCGGGCGTGGTGAGCGGCGCAAGCGCGATGCGATGAGCGAGTTGACGGAACCTGTCGATGGCGGCGAGATCGGAGGCGATGCCGCCGTCTCCCCGGGATTCTCCGTCGAACTGGAGGTCTATTCGGGGCCTTTCGACGCGCTGCTGTCCATGATCGCGAACCGGCGGCTGGAGCTCACCGAGGTGTCGTTGTCGGAGATCACCGAGGAGTTCCTTGCCTATGTGCGCACGCTGGATCTCGCGCGCAACATGGAGGAGGCGAGTGCGTTCCTCGATGTCGCCTCGGTGCTCGTCGAGGCGAAGAGCGCGGCGCTGCTGCCGCATGACCAGGCGGATGGGGAGCGCGACGAGCAGAGTCTCGAAGCGCTGCGTGAGCGTGACCTGCTGTTCGCCAGGCTGTTGCAGTATCGTGCGTTCAAACAGGCGGCCGGCGATTTTCGCGCCCGGCTCGCTGCCAATGCCGGCAGGTTCCCGCATCCGGCATATGTCGATGAACGTGTCGCGGCGATGCTGCCGGAGCTTGCATGGTCGCTGGGCGCAGAGGACTTGGCGCGCATCGCCGCACAGGTGTTCGCCAACGCGCCGGCCAGCGAGGTGTCGCTGCATCAGCTGCATGTGCCGCTTGTCGACCTGCGTGCGCAGGCGGCGGTCGTGCGCGACCGGTTGCAGGCGTTGCCGGCCGGCGGTTCGATGACGTTCGCGGAATTGACGCGTGACGCACACCGCCGTGTAGAGGTGGTCGCGCGTTTTCTGGCGGTTCTGGCGTTCTTCAAGCAAGGCGTGCTGCAGTTTCGGCAGGCCGGGCCATTCGAGACGCTGCATCTGCGCTGGGTCGAAGACGCCCGGGACGCCGGTGTGGTCGACATCGCGGAGGGGGACTTCGCATGAGGCTCGCAAAACGTGAAGATACAGGCGGCGTCGTATTGGAAAATAGCGGTTTGGTTTTTTATATCTCGACGTTTTGTGAGCGAGAAAGGTGACGTGATGGATGCGCGATTCACGGCGGAGGACTTTCCGGGCGGTCTGAGGGCCTGCATGGAGGCGATTCTGATGGTCGCCGACCAGCCGCAGCACGCCGCCGACCTGGCGCGGGTTCTGGGCGTGGGCGAGCAGGAGGCTCGTGCCGCGCTGGAGCGTCTGCGCTCGCAGTATGACGAGGAGGGGCGCGGCTTCGAGCTGTGGCATACCGCGCGTGGCTGGCAGTTCGCGAGCCGGGCGCAATACGAGCAGGTGGTGTCGGCGTTCGTGACTGACGGGCAGACCGCGCGCCTGTCGCAGGCAGCGTTGGAGGCGCTGGCCATCGTGGCGTACAAGCAGCCTGTGACGCGCGCCCAGGTCGCGGCGATCCGCGGCGTGAACTCCGACGGCGTGATTCGTTCGCTGACAGTGCGCGGACTGGTCCGCGAGGATGGCGTGGACGAGGATTCCCGGGCCGCGCTGCTGGTGACCTCCGGCCTGTTCCTGGAACATCTCGGATTGGAGTCGCTCGACCAGCTGCCCCCGCTCGCCCCATTCCTGCCCGAACGCGAGACCACCAACGTCCCCGACGGCGAATAGGAGTTGCCGGAGGGCTGTCGGCCGTAAGCCTACTGGGGTGGTCGGTGGTTCAGCGTATGCAGGTTATGCCGCCTCCGCGGCCTCGCATGACACACCACTTAAAGTCATGTTGACTATAAGTGGTATGCTCTGGTCTTGAACTGGAGAGCACACCAGTCGGAAAGTGGGCATGCATGGTCGGCGGAAACGTGTCGGAGCGGCGGATGCAACCGCCGGCCGTCGGGGTCTCCGTGGTGATCCTGGCCCTGGGGCCGGAGGAGACCGCGTCGGATTCCCGTGACGCGATGCCCTCGCGTCTGTGGCTGCCGCTGGTGCGCCGCGTGCGCCAGCCGTTTCTGGGGCGGTGGGCGCTGCCGGGCGGCGATTTGCGCGCCGACCGTTCGCTGGAGCAGTCCGCCTACCACGCGTTGGAGACCACCACGGACCTGCATCCTCGCTACCTTGAACAGCTGTATACGTTCGGCGATCCCGCGCGATCGCACGGTGGCCTGCCGATGGTCTCCATCGTCTACTGGGCGCTGGTCGGCAAGGCCGAAGCCCATGATTTCACCGAGGCGGACAACGTCCGGTGGTTCCCCGAGGACGAGCTTCCCGAACTGGCCTTCGACCATCGGCAGATCATCGACTATGCGTTGTGGCGCCTGCGCAACAAGATCGAATACCCGGATATCGCCACCAAGCTGGTCGGTGACACGTTCACGCTGCGCCAGCTGCATCACGTGTATGAGGCCATAACCGGCGAGGCCATCGACGTGGCGAATTTCCGGCGTCGCATGCTGCTGTCCGGCGAGCTGGAGGATACCGGCGAGAAACTGCGCGATGGCCGCCACCGCCCGGCGACCGTGTACCGGTACAACCCCGACCGTTCCCGCGCGTCGACGGCCCCGCCCGTCGGGCCGCCACGCGACGCGCCGACCATCGAGGAGTTGGAGGACCAGCGCATCGAGGACGCGCTGTCCGCGTTGATGCCATCGGCACGCGCATGACGGGAGGCGGGCGGCAAGACCCGCGTCCATGCCGCATAACCGCATATTGATTTTTGGCCGGCCACCCGGTTGTCAGATACGTTGGCGTGCCCGCACGCCTTAGAGAAAGGAACGCCCCATGAGCGCAACATTGTCCGCCCTGTCAGTGGATGAGATCATCGCCCGCCTCGGTGCGCAGAGCACCTGCGACGCCGGCCTGACCCAGGATCCGTGGCATTTCGACACCACCAAGCCCAGCTACGGGCCGGGCGCGTCCATGCTCGACAAGCTGCCGCACAACGCGCCTCGCCAGCAGGTGCTGCCGGAGGAGTACCGCAACGCCTCCGACGAGGAGCTGCAGGAGCGCATTCGCTCGGCCAAGTCCCGTCTCGGCAGCAAGCTACTGATTCTGGGGCATTTCTACCAGCGTGACGAGATCATCTGCCACGCCGATTACGTGGGCGACTCGTTCCAGCTGGCCAAGAACGCCACGCAGTGCCCGGACGCCGACCACATCGTGTTCTGCGGCGTGCATTTCATGGCCGAGACCGCCGACATCCTCTCCACGCCGGAGCAGACCGTGACGCTGCCGAACCTCTCCGCCGGCTGCTCGATGGCCGACATGGCCAACATCGACCAGGTCGAGGAGGCCTGGAGCCAGCTCGGCGAGATCTGCGGCACCAAGCCCGACGCGGACGGCAGGCAGCAGATCATCCCGGTCACCTACATGAACTCGTCCGCGGCCTTGAAGGCGTTCTGCGGACGCAACGGCGGCATCGTGTGCACCTCGTCCAACGCGCACGCCGTGCTCGAATGGGCGTTCGCGCGCGGCAAGCGCGTACTGTTCTTCCCCGACCAGCATCTGGGCCGCAACACCGCCCGAGCGATGGGCATTCCGCTGAGCGAGATGCCGCTGTGGGACCCGTACAAGGCGCAGGGCGGCGCGGCCGACCCGTCCGACTACGCCAAGGCCAAGATGATCCTGTGGAAGGGCTTCTGCTCGGTGCACCAGCGCTTCACCGTCGAACAGATCGAGAAGGCGCGCACCGCGTTCCCGGGCGTCAAGGTGATCGTGCACCCGGAGTGCTCGATGCAGGTCGTGGACGCGGCCGACGGCACCGGCTCCACCGCGTACATCGTCAAGGAGATCGCCAACGCGCCGGCCGGATCGGCCATCGCCGTGGGCACCGAGATCAACCTCGTGAACCGCTTGGCCGCGCAGTACCCCGGCAAGACCGTGTTCTGCCTGGATCCGGTGGTCTGCCCGTGCTCCACGATGTACCGCATCCACCCGGCGTACCTCGCCTGGGCGCTGGAGAACATCGAACAGGGCAACATCGTCAACCGCATCACCGTGGACGACGACACCGCACGCGAGGCAAAGGTGGCTCTGGAGCGCATGCTCCAGGTGCACCCGTGATCGCAAGCTCCCGTCAACGGGAGCGCATCAACAATATTGAGGAAGCAACACAATGAGCAACGCTGGAATCGTCGTAGTCGGTGCGGGCGTCGCGGGCCTTTCCGCGGCGCTGGCGGTGGCCGATGCCGGCCAGGACGTGACGCTGGTCACCAAGGCCGACCTGGTGGAATCCAACACCTACCATGCGCAGGGCGGCATCGCCGCGGCGGTCTTCGCCGACGACGACCCGAAACTGCACGCGGCCGACACGATGGCCGCGGGGCATGGTCTGTGCGAGCCCCGTGCCGTGGAGATACTGACCCGCGAGGGCGCCGACCGTGTGCGGCAGTTCGCCGCCGCGGGCGTGCATTTCGATCGTGACGCGCAAGGCCACATGCTGCGTGGCCTCGAAGCCGCGCATTCGCGGGCCCGTGTCGTGCACGCCGGGGGAGACGCCACCGGCAAGGTGGTCGAACTGGACGTGTCCGCCATGGTGCGGGCCAATCCGCTCATCCACATCATCGAGCATGCGTTCCTTGAGGATTTGATTGTGCGCGACGGCGCCATCGCCGGCGTGCGGCTGCTCGTCAGGGGCGGCGAGACATTCCGCAGCGCCGACATGGCCGCTTCACGCGTCATCCTCGCCACCGGTGGCGCCGGACGTCTCTACCCGTACACCACCAATCCGGCCGTCGCCACCGCGGACGGTCTGGCGGCCGCATGGCGTGCCGGCGCACAGGTCGCCGACGTGGAGTTCTACCAGTTCCACCCCACCGCGATGGCCGTGGGCGAGCACTTCCTCGTTTCCGAGGCGGTACGCGGCGAGGGCGCGGTGCTGCTCGACGAGCACGGCGAACGGTACATGACCCGTGTCGACGAGCGCGCCGAACTCGCGCCGCGCGACGTGGTGGCCCGCGAGAACTTCCGTGTCATGCAGGCGCAGGGCGGCAAGCCCGTGATGCTCGACGTCTCTCCGATGCGCCGCGAGAACCCGGATCTGGCCGAGTTCCTACGTCACCGGTTCCCGACCATCGACGCCTATACGCGTTCTCTCGGCTTCGACTGGAGCAAGGAGCCGATTCCGGTCGCGCCCGCCGCGCACTACTACATGGGCGGCATCCGCACCGATCTGGAAGGCCGCGCGAGCATCCCCGGCCTGTATGCGGCCGGCGAATGCGCCCGCACCGGCGTGATGGGATCCAACCGGCTCGCGTCGAACTCGCTGCTTGAAGGACTGGTGTACGGTCGTCGCGCCGGGCTCGCCGCCGTGAACGATCCGGCCGGTTCCGTGTGGAACCCGGTCTGGTTCTCCAACTCGGCCACCGGCCGCATCGTCAGCGACACGCCGGTCGAGCTGAGCATGCCGGCACCCGATGAGCGTGCCGGGGCCGATGGCCGGCCTGCCATCTGGGATCGCACCCGCATCCAGAACACGATGTGGGCCGGCGTGGGCGTGTTGCGCGACGGCGACGGCCTGCGCCAGGCCATCGACCAGCTCGGCACCGGCCTGGCGCTGGCCGATGCCGACGCGCCGGAACCCGCTGCCACGGCCTGTGAGCCTGACCCGATCACCCGCCTGGAAAACCGCAACCTGCTCACCGTCGGCTACGTCGAGGCCAATGCCGCGCTGCGCCGCACCGAGTCGCGCGGCGCCCACGCCCGCACCGACTATCCCGAGCCATGCGACGAGTGGGCCCAATCCATCGCCTACATCAACGCCTAGCGCTGTTTGCTCACTTGTCGGTTGGCGCAGGACTGTCGTTGCACGCCGCCGGAGTGGTCTCGGTACCCTGACCCGATGCATTGCGATTAATCCCGCAAGAACGACAGCAGTCCATATCAAGAAAGACCCGATCATGCTTACGCAACACATCATCCGCACCGCCGTCGAGGCGGCGCTCGCCGAAGACGCGCCCTGCGGCGACATCACTTGCGAGACCACAATCCCCGCGGACGAAACCGGCTCGGCGCACCTCACCGCACGCGAGAGAGGCGTGATGAGCGGCATCGCCGTGTTCACGGCCGCCTTCACGGCGCAAAATCCCGGTATCGGCGTCTCGCCCCTGATCGCGGACGGGGAGCGATTCCAGCGCGGCCAGGTCCTCGCCACCGTGGAAGGTCCGGTACGTGACCTGCTCGCCGCCGAACGCATCGCCCTCAACTTCACCCAGCGCATGAGCGGCATCGCCACCATGACCGCCTCCTTCGTGGACGCGGTCAACGCCATCTACGATGATGGCCATGACGGGACCGTCACCCGGCCGCATCGCTACGAGCGCACTCGCATCGTCGACACGCGCAAGACCACCCCCGGACTGCGCCCGTTCGAGAAATACGCTGTGGTCTGCGGCGGAGGCCACAACCACCGTTACGGGCTGTCCGACGCGGTGATGATGAAGGACAATCATCTGGCGGCGCTCGCCGCACGCGGCATCGACCTGACCGGCGCGATCCGCCACGTGCGCGAACAGGTGGGCCACACCACGCATATCGAAGTGGAAGTCGACCGGCTTGAGCAGATTCCCGCCGTGCTCGCCGGCGGTGCGGACACCATCATGCTCGACAACTTCTCGCTCGATGACACCCGCCGCGGCGTGGATATCATCAACGGCAAGGCCATCGTGGAAGCCAGCGGCAACATGAGCATGGAGCGCGTGCCGGCCGTGGCCGCCACCGGTGTGGACGTGATCTCAGTGGGCGCGCTGACGCACAGCGTACGCAGCATCGACCTCGGATTGGACTGGAACTAGCCATGGCTGACACTCCCAATGCATCCGGCGAACCCGACGAACTGTATCTGGACGCCGCTGCCACCGAGCCGGTGACCAGGAACGTCATCGAAGCGATGATGCCGTTCATGACCGACGCATACGCGAACCCGGCAAGCGTGCATCAACCCGGCAAGACGGCGGCGAGGGCGCTTGATGCCGCCCGCGCCTCGTTCGCCGCCGGTCTCGGCGCCCGCCCGGACGACGTGATCTTCACTTCCGGCGGCACCGAGTCGGACAATCTGGCCATCAAGGGCATCGCCATGGCACGTATGCGCGCACTCGGCCTGCAGCCGGTCTACGGTCTTGCCGGAATCGATGACGAGCCGTCCGGCGTGAACCCCGCGCAGGCCGGTGAACATCCGGCGATCCGCCGTCCGCGCATCATCATCTCGTCCATCGAGCACCCGGCCGTCGCGCAATCGGCGCAATGGCTGCACGAATGGTTCGGCTTCGAAGTCGTGCACATTCCCGTGGACGGTCAGGCTCACCTCGACCTTGACGCGCTCGAACAGGAGCTCGACGGCGAGGCCGGTGAACGCACCACGCTGGTTTCCGCCATACTGGCCAACAACGAGGTCGGCACCGTCGAACCCGTGGAGGAGCTGGTCCGCATCGCCCACGCGCACGGGGTTCCCATTCATGTGGACGCCGTGCAGGCGGCCGGGCAGATTCCCATCCGCATGCGCGATTGGGATGTGGACGCGCTGAGCGTGTCCGGACACAAGTTCGGTACGCCCAAGGGACTGGGGGCGCTGCTGGTCCGCGGTCGAACCCCGATCGAGCCGGTGCTTTCCGGCGGCGGTCAGGAGCGCGGGTTGCGCTCCGGCACGCAGAACGTGGCCGGTGCGGTGGCGCTCGCCATAGGGCTCAACGAGTCGAACGCGCGCATGGCGGCGCAGTACCGGGAGCTGACGGATTCCCGCGACATGCTGATTGACGCCGTGCGGCGGGTGGTGCCTCGCGCCGAACTCACCGGCGACCCGGTCAGTCGTCTGCCGGGACATGCGTCATTCATTTTCCCCGGAGTCACCGGCGAAGCTCTGCTTGTCGATCTGGACGCCCGAGGCATAGCCGCCTCGTCCGGATCCGCCTGCGCCATTGGCCGTCACGAGATTCCCGGCACACTGCTTGCCATGGGGCTGGAACCGCAGATCGCCAAATCCGCCCTGCGTATGACATTCCGCCGTCCCCTCACACGGGAGGAAATCGAGCGCATCTCCATGGCCTTGGAAGACTCCTACACCGAGCTGACGCATTAGTGCACATGGTCTCCAGCCAACGATCCCTGCGGGGGCAACATGTGCTGTTACTCGTCGGAGGACGGTTCGGTTGTGTGTCAAGGCGTATCGCTAGGCTTATGCCGGTTTGCGTGTAAGTACAGATATGAACCAAAACAAGTACCGAACGGTTACGCGAAGAATCAATTAAGAGAGGTTTCTATGGCGGTTCGCGGTGATATTCGTAATGTGGCTATCGTGGCACACGTCGATCACGGCAAGACCACGCTGGTAAACGCGATGCTCCAGCAGTCCCACGTGTTCAACGAGCGCGAGGAGGTGCCGGATCGTGTGATGGACTCCAACGATCTGGAGCGCGAGAAGGGCATCACCATCCTGGCCAAGAACACGGCCGTGGAATACACCGGTCCGCTGGCGGCCAAGTACGGTTACCCGGACGGCATCACGCTCAACATCATCGACACCCCCGGCCACGCCGATTTCGGTGGCGAGGTCGAGCGCGGCATCTCGATGGTCGACGGCGTCGTGCTGCTCGTCGACGCTTCCGAAGGCCCGCTGCCGCAGACCCGTTTCGTGCTGCGCAAGGCCCTTGAGGCCAAGCTGCCGGTGATTCTGTGCGTCAACAAGGTGGATCGTCCGGACGCCCGTATCGAAGAGGTCGTCTCCGAATCCACCGACCTGCTGCTGGGCCTCGCCCAGGACGTCATCGAGGAAGGCATCGACCTCGACCTTGACCACCTGCTTGACCTGCCGGTCGTCTACTGCGCGGCGAAGGCCGGCTACGCGTCCGTCAACCAGCCCGAGAACGGCGGCCTGCCGGACAACGACAACCTTGAGCCTCTGTTCGAGGACATCATCAAGTACATCCCCGCCCCCGAATACGAGGAGGGCGCGCCGCTGCAGGCGCACGTCGCCAACATCGACTCCTCCGACTTCCTCGGACGACTCGGCCTGGTCCGTATCTACAACGGCACGCTGGAGAAGGGCAAGACCTACGGCCTGTCCCGCGTGGACGGTTCCATCGAGAACTTCCGCGTCGTCGAACTGCTGCGCACGCAGGGCCTGGAGCGCACTCCCGTCGAATCCGCCGGCCCCGGTGACATCGTCGCCGTCGCGGGCGTCAACGACATCATGATCGGCGAGACCATCGTCGACCCGAACGACCCGAAGCCGCTGCCGCTCATCCACGTCGACGACCCGGCCATCTCGATGACCTTCGGCACCAACGACTCCCCGCTGGCCGGCCGCGAAGGCAAGGACCATAAGCTTACCGCCCGCATGCTCAAGGATCGTCTCGATCGCGAGCTCATCGGTAACGTGTCGATCAAGGTGCTGCCCACCGACCGCCCTGACGCCTGGGAAGTCCAGGGCCGTGGCGAGCTCGCGCTGGCCATCCTCGCCGAGCAGATGCGCCGCGAAGGCTTCGAGCTGACCGTCGGCCGCCCGCAGGTGGTCACCAAGACCATCGACGGCAAGATCAACGAGCCGATGGAGAACACCACCATCGACGTTCCCGAGGAATACATGGGTACCGTCACGCAGCTCATGGCCGACCGCAAGGGCCGCATGGACTCGATGAGCAACCACGGTTCCGGCTGGGTGCGTCTGCAGTTCACCGTGCCGTCCCGTGGCCTGATCGGCTTCCGCACCGCGCTGCTGTCCGCCACGCGCGGCACCGGCATCGCCTCCTCGCTGTCCGCCGGCTACGCGCCGTGGGCCGGCGCCATCGTCACCCGCCAGAACGGCTCTATGGTCTCCGACCGCGCCGGCGTTGCCACCCCGTACGCCATGCAGCGGCTGCAGGCCCGCGGCAACTTCTTCGTCGAACCGCAGTCCAACGTGTATGAGGGCCAGGTCGTCGGCATCAACAACAAGCCGGACGAGTTGGACGTGAACATCACGCTGGCCAAGCACATGACCAACATGCGTTCCTCCACCGCCGACGTGCTGGAAACGCTGACTCCGCCGATCAAGATGAGCCTTGAGGAGTCGCTCGACTTCGCGAATGAGGACGAGTGCGTCGAGGTTACCCCTGAGGCGATTCGCGTGCGCAAGATCATCCTCAGCCGTGAGGACTGGTACAAGTGGCGTGCCAAGCAGCGTCGTCAGAACAACAACGCCTGACGGCGTTGCCGTTCTGACGACCGTCGCGGGCGCTGATTGCGCGCCCGCTCCCTTCACCTACGGACAGTCCGCTGGACTGTCCGTTTGGCGGTTCAGCAGTCCAACAACGCCTGACGGCGTTGCCGTTCTGACGACCGTCGCGGGCGCTGATTGCGCGCCCGTCTGCTTGCTTCTGATTACGGAGAGTCCATTGGGCTCTCCGTTTGTGTTTTCGAGGGGCTGCCCTGACGGGTCTGTGTGCCACACCAGGCCGATTTCGGCGTTTTTAGGGCTGGTGTGGTACGACGGAAATTCCTGCGATTGGGACGAATGTTTGTTCATCGTTGGAAAATGGCGGTTTCTATGATTCTGCCTGTTGCCATACCAGCGAATGTTAGGGCTAACATTCCATTGTGTGGCAATATGTTGACCACACAATGCGTTTTTTGCCTGTTTTGACGCTGGTGTGGCAGGTTCTGCGGCAGTGGCATGGTGTTATGTCCCGCCGGCGGGGGCAAGATATGAGTTCTCCGGGCCTTCTGACCTGTAATTGGATGGCCTGCGGACACGGCTTCCGCTGTTTGCCATACGGCTCATTGCGCCAGCGGAGCGAGATTTCACCGCGCCGATACAGCGCATCTCCTTATACTGGTGACCATGACTCAATCGGATGATCGTTCAATTCTGCCTTGGTCTCATCGGCTCAGCCCCGTGCTGCGCGGACTCGTCACCGTCGTCGCCGGCATCCTGTGCGGCATCGTCGGCACGTTCGCGCATCGCATGGGCGCTTCGGCCAACATTCCGTATGGACTGGTGCTCGCCTTCCTGATTCTTGGCATATCGGCGTGGTGTGCACGCTCGCGGCTTGACGTCGTCGGTCTCGCCCTGCACCTGATCGCCTCGTCCGGCACGATATGGCTGATCGCTGTGCAATCCACCGACGACGCGTTGACGCCGGTCGGATTCAGCGGATCATCGGTGCCGTTTTTTTCCCAGCGCGTGGGATACCTGTGGCTGATCGGCTGCATCGTCGTCCAGCTGATGCTGATGTTCCTGCCCGCGCGATGGTTCGCCATCACGCCCAAGACCGATGGAAAGACCGACGACAAGACCGACGACAAGAATTCGCAGCAGCCATCGCAGCTGTCCGTGTCCCAGCAGACTCCCGACACGCTGGCGGAGAGCCGATGATGGCCGAGTATACGTTGCATTTCCTGGGGCCGACCGGGACGTTCACCCATCAGGCGGCGATCGAGGCCGCCAAGACGATCCGCCCATCCGGCGCATCCGTGACGCTGACACCCGAGCCGGACGTCCCGACGATTCTTGACGCGGTGCAGCGTCGGGGTGACTGGGGCATCATCGCATGGGAAAACAACGTGGAAGGGTACGTCGTGCCGAACCTCGACGCGCTCATCGACGCTGACAACGTGGTCGGATTCGCCCGGGTCGGCGTGAACGTGTCATTCGACGCCTTCACCTTGCCCGGCACATCACTCGCCGATTGCCGTACCGTCACCGCCCATCCGCACGGGCTGGCGCAATGCCGCCGTTTCACGGCCGACCATCAGCTGCAGCAGCTGCCGGCATCGTCGAATGGTGCCGCCTGCCGAGACCTTGAGCCCGGCCAGGTGGCGCTCGGACCGAGCATCTGCGGCGATTTGTACAATCTGACGCGCGTCGCCTGCGCCGTGGGCGACTATGCCGGCGCGCGCACCGAGTTCCTGGCACTCGCCCCGCGGGACGAGGCCATCACCGTGCTGCGCGAGCGGGCATCACGGACGGCCGGGGATGAGACCGTGGAATCGATGCCGGCTCCGGGGGCGACGACCGACCCCGTTTCGGAATACGAGTCGATCATCGCGTTCATACCGCTGAGCACAGGCCCCGGCGTGCTCGCGAATCTGCTGGACGTGCTGCGCGACGCCGGTCTGAACATGACGAGTTTCATATCTCGCCCGATTAAGGGACGCGACGGCACGTACAGTTTCATCGCGACCATCGATGCAGCGCCCTGGCAGGAACACCTGCGCGACGTGCTGACACAGGTCGTCGACCATGGCGATTGGGTGAAGACGCTGGCGGTGTATCCGCGCCGCGAACGGCCGAACCCGCCGATCTACGCGTGGTCGCTGCCCAACGGGGGAGTGCGCCGCGAGCCGGCCGCGCCCGGCACATGGACGGAAGGCGACACTGCGCGAAGGGAATTGCTGTGGTAGGAAGTCATGATACTGCGGCCGCCGCACGGCTCACGGTCGGAGTCATCGGACTCGGCCTGATCGGCGGGTCGCTGGCCCGAAGGCTCGCCGTCCGCGGGGTGTCGGTCGTCGCGTGGAACCATCGCCCGCATCCATACGCCCAGGCCGAAGCCGATGGCATACGCTGCATGCGCACGCTCGCCGAACTGGTCGAAGCGCAGCCGGATGTCATCGTGCTGTGCAACCCGCTGAAGGCGATGCCGGCGATCCTCGGCGAGTTGCGGCCGCTGCTCGAACCGTATCAGGACATCACGCTCACCGATGTGGGCAGTGTCAAGATGATGGTCCGCGATCAGGTGCGGGACGCGGGTCTGGCGGGCCGCTATGTAGGCGCGCACCCGATGGCCGGCAACGAGCTCTCGGGATGGGCCGCCGCCGCCCCGGCGCTCTACGACAACGCGCTGTGGGCCATGACCGTGGATGGCGACACCGATTACCGTCGTTTTCTCGCCGTCGCGCGGATGATCACCGACGATGCGGGCAACCGCGTCATCGTGCTCGACGACGATACCCATGACCGCGCTGCCGCGCTGATCTCACACATGCCGCACGTCGTCGCCACGGCGCTCATCAACCAGCTGACCGACGACCCGGACCGCAACATCGCGGCTGCGCTCGCCGCGGGAAGCTGGAGGGACATGACGCGCGTCGCGCTGACCGATCCGGACCGCACCCGTGCGATGGTCGAAGAGGACGCCGACAATGTGGAACGACTGCTGCGCATGATGGCGGCGCGGCTTACCGAGGTCGCGGACGAATTGCATGGCGCAGATGCAGGTGCCATCGCCGCGTTTTTCGCGGATGGACAGCCGTTCCGCGACTACAAGTCCGCGGTCAGAAGCGGTGCGGACGGGGACGGGCTGGTCTTCGACCTGACGATACCCGCGGAGGGATGGCAGGCGGCACTGCTCGATTCCGCCCGCCGCGGCGAGCATATCCTGCGTTTCGGCGACGACTATACCGCCTGCGTGCAGCGTCGCAGCGCGATGTGATGCTGCGGGCTACTTGACGATAGACCACCCCTAGTCGGCCACAGGCTGACTAGGGGCTTGACGGCACCACAGCTCAGGGGCGGGTGAAGTGGCGTTCGGGGACGGGTTTGAGGGTGATGATGGTGTCGGCGTCGATGGTCACGCGATGTTCGGGGCGTGACCCGTTGGCCGCCGCGTCGCGGATCATATCCAACGTGTGACCGTCCCATGCGGTGACGTGTCCGACGTAATCGCGGTATTTCATGCGATGGTCGGTCGGATCGACCCCTTCGGACACTCGGACGACCACTCGCGCGTTGGCAGGGATTTCATTGGGAATTGCCATGGGGACTCCTTTGCCGTCGGTTTGATCCATTCTAGTGGGCGAAACGCGGTTTTGCGGGATAGAATCGGCAAAGAAAGGAGTGTGCATGGGTGGCGATGGTGATCTGTCCGCGTTCCTTGCGTATCTGCGGGCCAACAGGGGATTGTCGGACAATACGGTGAAGGCGTACGGCACCGATGTCAGGGAGTGCCTGCATGCACTGGCGTCGCGCGGCATCGCAGATCTGCGTCAGGTCACGACCGACGACCTGCGTGGATGGATGGCGTTCGAGACCCGCGACCACGCCCGCTCCAGCATGGCCCGCAAGGTCGTGTCGGTCCGTTCGTTTTTCGCTTGGGCGCATGAGCATGGCAGGATCGAGGCCGATCCGGCGGCCGTGCTGATGACTCCGAAACTGCCGGACACGTTGCCTTCGGTGCTGACTGAGGCCCAGGCGGAGCGCCTGATGGACCGTGTGGATGACGATGCGTCGCTGCATGCCGCCTCATCGCAGCGTTACGAGACGCGGCATGATGAGATGCCCCGCCTTGATTCGGCTCATCGGGGCGAAGAGATGAGTCAGCGTGACGAAGTCGTGGCGCTACGTGATGCGGCCATGCTGGAATTGCTGTACGCGACCGGTATCCGCGTGGCGGAACTCGTCGGGCTCGACATCGGCGATGTCGACTGGTCCCACCGCACGATACGGGTTACGGGAAAGGGCAGCAAGCAGCGCGTGGTGCCCTTCGGCGACCCTGCCGAGAAGGCGCTGGCCGGCTGGAAGGAGCATGGCCGACCATTGATATTGCGCAGAGCCGGTGCGGGCACTCTCGATACGGCCGCGTTGTTCCTCGGCATGCGCGGCCGCCGCATCGACCAGCGTATCGTGCGCGATGTCGTGCATCGTGCCGCCCGCGAGAGCGGGGTGCCCGATATCAGCCCGCATTCGCTGCGGCACAGCGCGGCGACGCACATGCTGGACGGGGGAGCGGACCTGCGCGAGGTTCAGGAGATGCTCGGGCATTCGTCGTTGCGCACCACGCAGCGGTACACGCATGTGTCGATCGAGCAGCTGAAGGAGCGGTACCGCCAGGCGTTTCCCCGGGCCTGACATCGTCACGTTCCGAGCTTGATCGTCCCGCGATTGTCTACGTCGACAACTGCGCGATAACTCTGCGGCCATCCTGCGCTTACCCTGCGCTTACCCTGCGGTCATCTTGCGATCAACCCGTGATTTCGCCTCGATTGCCCTGCAATCCGCATGATTCCGGGGTGCAACAGGCGAATTGTGCATGTTCGCATCATTTAGAATCTTGAAATGTGATACAGATATGAACAAAATGTGGTAATTAACGTCGAAATCTTGACGGAAGCGTATCCTTATCACGTTTTGCGTTTACATGGGGTGGCTATAATCGGTCACCAACAAGAACGCCGCCATCCAAAGGCGACAGTCGAGTGAACGCTTTTGTCGTTCGGAACAAGGAGGAAGGATGGCCCCGGCTCAATGCTGAAGTTCATCGCCAAGCGCCTCGCCAACTACGTCGTCATGCTGTTCGTGGCGATTTCATGTACGTATTTTCTGGCTTCTGGTTTCATGCGTCCGCGCTCGAATTACGAGTCGAGGACTCCCCGCCCTCCGGCAGCGTCCATCAACCGCAGCTTGGATCTGGCCAATATCAATGATCACACCAATATCTTCACTCGGTATTGGCGTTGGCTGACCGGTGTCGTCACCAGATGGGACTGGGGACTGTCCCCTGATCTGGGGTCGGTCAACGGTGCGCTTGCGCCGCGTATCGTTGCCTCCACCGAGCTGGTGACGATCGCCACAGTCCTTTCCATCGTGCTTGGCGTGGCGCTCGGCATCTACACCGCGCAGCGCCAGTACAAGTGGCAGGACCGCCTGTTCGGCACCACTGCCACGTTCTTCCTTGTCATCCCGACCGCCGTGTTCGCCCTGCTTGTCGTGATGCTCGCCATCTTCATCAACGGCGCCAGCGGCTTCCGCCTGTTCTATGTGACGGGTCTGTCCAGTTATACAGGAAATAACTGGTTCCTGAGATTGGCTGATTTCGGGCAGCACATCATCCTGCCGACCATCGTGCTGACGATTCTGGGCATGGTCTCCTACCATCTGACGCAGCGCACCTACCTGCTTGACGAGATGCACGCCGATTACGTGCGCACCGCCCGTGCGAAGGGTCTGCCCCGCCGCCAGGCCATCCGTCGCCACGCGTTGCGCGCATCCCTGATTCCGACCGCCGTCAACGTCGCATTCTCCATCGCCTCGGTGTTCACCGGCGCGGTCATCACCGAATCTATCTTCGCCATCAACGGCTTGGGCCGGTACTTCATCCAGGCCATTCTCGACAACGACATCAATGCCTCGGTCGCCATCGCGGCGTTCGGCGGCGTGTGCACCCTCGCCGGTGCGCTGCTGGCCGACATCGTGTCCGCATGGCTTGATCCGCGCATCAAGATGAGCTGAGTGCAGGGGATGTGAGAAACAATGACTGATACAACCGTCAAAAACAACGAAACGACACAGAAAGAGTCCGACGAGAGCACGTCGAAGGGCGATATCAAGCACATCGGTTACGCCGGCCTGATCGCGCGTCGTTTCTTCCGTCAGCGCTCCGCCGTAGTCGGACTGATCATCCTTCTGGTGCTGGTGTTCTTCGCGCTGTTCGGCGCCAACATCGGCAAGTGGGCGTATGACGACCCTGACTTCCTCGCCCTGTCGGCAGGTCCGAGCGCCAGTCACTGGCTGGGAACCGACTCCGGCGGCTCCGACCTGTACGCCATGGTGGTGCGTGGTCTCGGCAAGTCGCTGATGATCGGCATCATCACCTCGGTGGCGACGATGGCGATCGCCTCGCTGCTGGGAACGGCCATCTCCTTCTTCGGCGGCTGGGTCGAGCGCGTCGGCATGTGGCTGCTCGATATGCTGCTCGTCGTGCCGTCGTTCCTGCTGATCGCAATGATCGTGCGCGCCGCGAACGCCACCACCGGATGGATCTGGCTGATCATCGGCCTGACCGCGTTCGGCTGGGTCGGCTATGCGCGAATCATACGAACGCTGACGTTGTCGCTGCGCGAGCGCGACTACGTCAAGGCGGCCCGGTTCATGGGCGTCGGATCGTTCAAGATCATCGTGCGTCACCTCATGCCGAACCTTGCCTCGATGATCATCATCAACACGGTGCTGGGCGTCGTGGGCGCTGTCAACTCCGAGACCGCACTGTCGTACCTTGGTCTGGGCGTCAAGGCGCCCGACGTGTCGCTGGGTTCCATCCTGCAGTCCGGCGCCGTGTCCATGCAGACCGCTCCCTGGCTGCTGGTCTTCCCCTCCATCGCCCTGGTCCTGTTGACGTTCAGCATGCAGCTGATCGGTGACGGTCTGCGCGATGCGCTTGATCCCAATTCACGTGCGAGCGGAACGGTGGGTGCCTGATGTTCAGAAAGACAATGATGAAAAACAACAAGTCAAAGGGCAGCGTCTCAAGCGAGCACAAGGAGATCGTGCGCGACGATATCCTCCAGTACGAGCTGCTTGAAGGCAACGGCCCAAAGGGTGCGCCGAAGGGCGATCCGATCATGCAGGTGCGCGACCTGCACGTGTCCTTCGCCACAGAGGCCGGCGTGTGCCGTGCGGTTCGAGGCGTCAACTTCGACCTGTGGCGCGGGCGTACGCTCGGCATCGTGGGCGAGTCCGGCTCCGGCAAGTCCGTGACCGCGTTGAGCCTGATCGGCTTGCTCGACGACAACGCCAAGGTCACCGGCTCCATCATCATGAACGGCGAGGAGCTCATCGGCAAGACCGACGAGGAGATGAGCGAGATCCGCGGCGAGCGTATCGCCATGGTGTTCCAGGATCCGCTGTCCGCCCTGACCCCGATGTTCACCATCGGCGACCAGATCGCCGAAGGCCTCATCACCCATCATCCCGACATGTCCAAGCAGCAGATTCACGACCGTTGCGTCGAGCTGCTCGAACTGGTCGGCATCCCGCAGCCCGAGGAGCGTCTCAGCAGCTTCCCGCACCAGTTCTCCGGTGGTATGCGTCAGCGCGTGATGATCGCCATCGCCATCGCGAACAACCCCGACGTCATCATCGCCGACGAGCCGACCACGGCCCTCGACGTGACGATTCAGGCGCAGATCCTCGACGTGCTCGCCAAGGCGCAGAAGGAGACCGGCGCCGCCGTCGTGCTCATCACCCACGATCTGGGCGTGGTGGCTGGCGCGGCCGACGACATCCTCGTCATGTATGCCGGTCGTCCCGTCGAGCGCGCCAGCATCGACGACGTCTTCCAGCACCCCTCCATGCCGTACACGATGGGTCTGCTCGGCGCCGTGCCGAAGCCGCACATCGCCGCCTCCCAGCGTCTCGTGCCGATTCAGGGCAACCCGCCGTCGCTGGTCGACATCCCGAAGGGATGCCCGTTCTCGCCACGATGCCCGCTCGCCACCCCGGAGTGCTCGCTGTCTGAGCCGAACCTGGAAGTCGTGGACGCGAACTCCGGTCATCTCGCCTCCTGCCGTCGACTGCAGGAGATCATCGACAAGAACATGAAGTACACGGACGTGTTCCCCGTGCCCGACCTGCTTCCCGCCGACTGGGCCGACGTCCCGCGCGACCAGCGCCCGGTGACGCTGGAGGTCGACCACCTGGTCAAGCACTTCCCACTGACCGGTGGCGGCATGTTCCGCCGTACCATCGGCCAGGTCGCGGCCGTCGACGACGTGACGTTCAAGATTCGTCAGGGGGAGACCCTGGCGCTGGTCGGCGAGTCCGGCTCCGGCAAGTCCACCACGCTGATGGAGATCATGAACCTCATGAAGCCCGAGGACGGACGCATCGTCGTACTCGGCCATGACCTCGCCGAACTCAAGAAGAGGGCGGAGCGCAAGGCGTTGCGCAAGGACCTGCAGATCATCTTCCAGGATCCGATGAGCTCGCTCGACCCGCGCATGCCCATCTACGACGTGCTCGCGGAGCCGCTCAAGGTGCACAAGTGGAGCAAGGAGAAGATCAACCGCCGCATCGGCGAGCTGATGGAGCTGGTCGGTCTGAACCCCGACTACGTGGATCGCTTCCCGGCGCAGTTCTCCGGTGGGCAGCGTCAGCGCATCTCCATCGCCCGCGCCCTCGCCACCGATCCGAAGGTGCTGCTGCTCGACGAGCCGATCGCGTCCCTCGACGTGTCGATTCAGGCGGGCATCATCAACCTGCTTGAGGACCTGCAGGCCAAGCTGAAGATCTCGTACCTGTTCGTCGCGCACGATCTGGCGGTCATCCGCCACATCTCCGACCGCGTGGCCGTCATGTACCTCGGCCAGGTGGTCGAGCTCGGTGAGACCGAGGACGTGTTCACCCATCCGCGTCACCCGTACACGCAGGCGCTGCTGTCGGCCATCCCCGTGCCCGACCCCGTGGTCGAGCGCACCCGCCAGCGCATCATCCTCAAGGGAGACCTGCCGTCTCCGTCCGAGAAGCACCCGGGATGCCGTTTTGCGTCCCGCTGCCCCGTCAAGCTGCGGCTCACTCCCGAGCAGCAGAAGATGTGCGAGACGAAACGCCCGGTTTTGACGTCGGATGACCAGATAGCGACCGAATTCGCCTGTCACTTCCCGCTGGACGTGAACGACGAATCCGTGCCGTTCTAAAGTCTTTCGGGCCGGTCATATGACCGGCCCGATTGCATTGGTTTCGCCGAAAAGTGAAAAGTGACGCCAATGTTAACAAAACGTGGTGTATCATCACGGTTCTAGTTGCGAGATATTTTGAAGGAGAGAACGGCACGCGCAACTCGTGCTGTTCAGGAGAGGAATGCAAAGTATGAGTTTTGCATCTACCGCGCGTAAGGTCACCGCCTTCGCCGCCGCTGCAGCCACGCTCCTGGCGCTTGGTGCTTGCGGCAACAGCAACAACGGCAGCGCCGGCAACAACGGCGCCAAGTCCACTTCCGAACCGCAGGAAGGTGTTCCCACCAACTACACCGGTTCGTTCCCGATGCCGGATCCGGGCAAGGCCTACAACAACCCGAAGGACCGCGGCGAGCTGAAGCAGGGTGGCACCCTCACCCTGCCGATCACCGAGATCGGCCCGAACTGGAACAACATTGACGTCAACGGCAACACCGTGTACATGGAAGGCCTGTGGCGCTTCTACATGCCGCACATCTGGGAGTACCCGGCGGATGGTTCCATGGAGAACATCAAGCCGAACGCCAACTACGTGACCAAGGTCGAGCAGACCTCCGACAGCCCTGAGACCGTTGTCTTCACCATCAACGACAAGGCCTCCTGGAACGACGGCACCCCGATCACCTGGAAGGACTTCGAGGCCACCTGGAAGGTCCAGAGCGGCAAGAGCGACAAGTTCACCCCGGCCCTCACCACTGGTTACGACCAGATCAAGAGCGTCACCAAGGGCGACACCGACAAGCAGGCCGTCGTGACGTTCGAGAAGGACTTCTACCCCTACCAGTCCCTGTTCAACCTGCTGTACCCGTCTGAAGCCCTCACCGGCGACGACACCAAGGACGGCGACACCTTCTCCAAGGGTTGGTCGAACGACTCCCACTCCGACAAGTGGGGCGCCGGCCCGTTCGTCGTCTCCAAGAGCTCCGACTCCGAAGTGACCTTCACCCCGAACCCGAAGTGGTGGGGCGACAAGCCGCTGCTGGACAAGGTCGTGCTCAAGCAGATGGAGCCGTCCGCTGCCATGAACGCCTTCAAGAACGGTGAGATTGACGCCGTCGGCGCTTCCGACGCCGAGTCCATGACGAGCGCGAAGACCGTGAAGGACGCTTACCTGCGTCGTTCCTACGACTCCGGTGTGTACACGCTGACCATCAACACCAAGAACATCCCGCTGGAGGTCCGCAAGGCCTTCGTCCAGGGCGTCGACCGCAGCCAGCTGCAGAAGATCGACTTCCAGGGCATCGACTGGACCGAGAAGACCCCGGGCTCCCTGATTCTGCCTCAGTTCCAGGACGGCTACGAGGACAACATGCCCGCTGAGTCGAAGTTCTCCACCGCCAACGCCACCAAGACCCTTGAGGACGCCGGCTACAAGAAGAACAGCGAAGGCTACTACGAGAAGGGCGGCAAGGTCGCGGCCATTACGTACACGACGTTCTCCGACGCCGCCTCCACCAAGGCCAAGGCAACCGCCATCCAGAAGATGGCCAAGACCGTCGGCATCAAGGTGAGCATCGACATCAAGGCGTCGAACACCTTCTCCGACACCGTCAGCTCTGGTAACTGGGACATGATCGGCCTCGGCTGGTCCGCTACCGACCCGTTCGGCTACGCGTCCTCCGCTTACCAGCTCTACGGCTCCAAGTCCGCGTCCAACTTCTCCTTCACCGGCACCGACGAGATCGACAAGGAGCTCGAGTCCATCCCGGGCATCAAGGACAGCACCAAGGCCATTGCTCAGTTCAACAAGGCTGAGAAGGAAGCCCAGAAGCTGTACGCTCAGATCCCGTACGAGAACGGCCAGATCACTGTCGCCGTCAAGAAGGGTCTTGCGAACTACGGTCCTGCAGGCTACTCCTCCGGCGCGCGTGTCATGGTGACCGTTCACCCCGAGAACCTCGGCTGGGAGAAGTGAGTCGTCTGACTCATCGATCTCATTGAGATAGCGATATAGAAATCCCCCGTGGCTGCAAAGTCACGGGGGATTTCTTGTATGTGTGGACGATGTTGGACCACCCCCCCAGCCGGCCATGCCGGCAGCCCCCGATAGCGGAGGCTGCCAGCCGAAGGCTGACTGGAGGTGGTCACGCTGACAGAGCGGGGTTATACCCCGCTCAGCGGCAGACCTTGGAGATCGGCTGCCAGGGCTGCAGGGTCACCGGTTCGGAATCCACCGCGGCGAGCGTGCGCTCGTCCAGGTATTCCTTGCGGATGATGAGCTCCTGAACATAGCGGTCGAACCACGCGCCGGAGGCGACAAAGTAGCCGTCCTTGCCGTTGTCCTTGCCCCAGCTGTTCTCCACCTTCCAACGGTCCGGCTCACCGGCCTTGTCGAGGTTGACGCCGGTGAGCGTCATGGCGTGGTTGCTGCGCGAATCGTTGTATTCCAGACCGTGCGCCTTGTCCGATGCGAACTCGGTGCCGAACAGCTCATCCACGCGCACGGTGCCACGATCGAAGATGCCGGCCTTGAGCAGTGAGAACTGCGCGCAGTCGCAGGCGAACCAGATTGGGTGGCCTGCGGTCAGCTGGTCGACGGCGGCCTTGCGGAACACGTCGAGCGGCACGTTGATGAAGTCCATCGGGGCGGCCTCCGCCACGTTGCCCACGAACGCCAGCTGATAGCGGCGGTAATACGGGGTGGAGGCGAGCGGGGAGTTCGTCAGGCTCACGAAATCATCCAAATCCTCGCCCACGTACTTCGCGTAGAACTCCCGCGGCGTGATGCCGTGTTCGACGATCTGCCTGCGCGAGTCGATGCCGGACTTCGTGCCGGACTCGGACGCCTTGGCGTCGTCCTTGCCCTCGTCCTTGACTCGCAGCAGCAGATCGAAGCTCGCCGGTGGCTCGCCCATTGCGATAGCGCAGATACGGTACACGACCGACATCTGCCCGGTCTTGAGCGAGCGCAGCTCCTCAACCGACTTGCCGGCCTGATGGGCGTCGCGCAATTCGGCGGCGAACTCGCGCAGCTTCGTGTTCAGGTACTGCTCGAACGCCGAGGAATCGCGGGAGTTCGCCGACTCCGGGTAGGCATCCTTCGGCACCAGACCGTACTTCTTGACCAGCGCGACGAACATCTGCCACCAGCCGCCATCGTCGGCCGGGCCTTCGTTGACCGCCTCGAAGATGCGGCTGTCCGTGGTCTTGTCGAGCGTCTTGAGCACGTTCTCAAGGTAGAAGTTCGACTTCTCCAGCTTGTCGTAGAAGAACAGATAGCTTTCGGAGAACTCGAAATCGTCGAGGTTCCACTTGTGCATCAGCTCGTAGCGCAGCGTGTTCAGCGATGCGAACATCCAGCAGCGGCCGGAATGCTCCTGCGAGGTGATCGACCCCTGCTTGAGTTCGACCGAGAACGTGCGGGGGAGCTCGCGCACGCCGCGATACGAGGTCGCGGCCTGGAGAATGCCGTTCGATACCGCCGCGTTCGCCGCCACGAGGTTCGCGCGGTCCGCGTTGAACTCCGCGGAGTATTCCCTGAGCTGTTCCGCAGTCAGTGCCAGGTTGTCGGGCTGGTTGGAAGCCATGTCCATGATCCTTTCCTATCGTCGGAATGAAAAACTGCCACGAAGCAGTCTACTCCGCCTACGTAGGCCGTGTGTGAGCGGGGAGCGGAAGATCCTCCGGTCGAAGCTGCGGCTCGCACTGTCAACGGGACGGATATAGGATGGCCCCATGATCACCATCACCACATCCAACGTGAACGGCATCCGCGCCGCCAAGCGCAAGGGCATCGAGACGTGGGCGGGCGAGCACGCCCCGGACATCTGGTGCATGCAGGAGATCCGCGCCCCGCAGGACGAGCTCAATCCGATATTCGGCGAGTTCGGGTTCGAATACGCCACCGCCGGCAAGATCGCCGACCAGAGCGAGCTGACGGCGATGAACGAGGTCTGCCGCGTCAAGGGACGCGCCGGCGTCGGGCTGCTGACCGACCTGCCCGTGACAGCCCGGCGATACGGTTTGTCCGGGCTGGACGAGGATGTGGATTCCGGCCGATGGATCGAGGCCGACGTGACGACGCCACAGGGCTATGGAATCACCGTCGCATGCGTGTACGTGCACGCGGGCAACAGCGACGATCCGGTGAAAATGGCGCAGAAATACCGCTTCCTCGACACCATGCTCACGCGCATGGGCGAGCTGCGGGACGAGGCCTCGCGCGGCGGCAGGCAGGCCGTGCTGTGCGGCGACTTCAACATCGCGCACACGCCGCTCGACATCAAGAACGCCAAGGCCAACATCAAGCATGCCGGGTTCCTGCCCGCCGAACGCGCCTACGTCGACCGCTGGCTGGGGGAGTACGAGTTCGTGGACGTCATGCGCTCGCTCGCCGGCGACATCCAGGGGCCGTACACGTGGTGGAGCCAGCGCGGCAGGGCGTTCGACAACAACGTCGGCTGGCGCATCGACTATCAGTTCGCCACTCCGGAACTCGCCGAGACGGCACGAGGCTTCGTCATCGACAAGGCGCCCAGCTATGACGCCCGCTGGTCCGACCATGCGCCGCTGACCGTCACGTATGACGTGTGATCGTGCAATCCATGACGCGCTCTGGGCCATACGGCGGCCGTTCGGACCGGCGACAATCCGGCGGCGTCTTCCAAGCCAATCACAAGCCCTAGTGCTACGCTAGTCACGGTTGCAACCTGTACAACGAAATGAGGAACCCATGGGACTGTTTGGATTCGGCAAGAAGAAGCGTGAACGCGAGGAAGCCGAAGCGAAGGCCGAGAATCGCGAGGACGAGGCCGCTGTCGATACCGAGGAGACCGCGGAGGTCGAGGAGACCGCCGCCCCGACCGACGTGGCGGACACGTATGAAGGCCGCGGCGAATCCTATGGACCGTGGGACGTCGATGACGAGAACGTGCCGGATTACGACGAGTACCTCGACCTGGGCTCCTACTACCTGCCGTATCTCGCGGGCCTGCAGCTGCGCATCAAGGCGAACCGCAGCACCCAGGAGATCCTCGGCGCGACCATCAGCTACGGCGCGTCCAGCCTGGAGATCGAGGCGTTCGCGGCACCCAAGACCATGGGTCTGTGGGACGACGTGCGCGCCGATTTGCTGGAGGCCAACGAGAAGGCATCCGAACACGCTGGCGTGTTCGGCACCGAACTCCACCTGCCGGTCACCGTCAAGGGCGGCAAGACTGTGAACACGCGCATCGTCGGCGTGGACGGCCCGCGTTGGATGCTGCGCGGCATCTTCTCCGGCAAGGCCGCGAACGATGACGGCAACTCCGACACCGAAGCGCTCAACAAGTACTTCGCCGACATCGTCGTGGAGCGCGGCGACGAGCCGCTCGCCCCGCGTGATCTCATCCCGATGCACCCGCCGGTGACCCCCGCCCAGCGTCAGGCGGCGGCCAAGACCAAGGACCAGGCCGACGACAAGGAGCACCTCGACGACATCCCGGACAAGCCCGAAGGGCCGTTCGACTCCGATCAGCAGACCGAGGTCAAGACCACGCTGTCGCGTGGACCGATGTTCTCCGAAGTCCGCTGACGAATCCCGGCGCTCGACGCCGGGAGCCAAGGAACGAGCATGACCGATCAGAACCAGAAGAAACGTACGGGTATGGCGTCCCTCGCCGCCGCGGGCGAGGGGGAGGACTTCTCCGTCATCGACGCCATCGGCGGGCCGCGCGGCGTCATCGAATCGATGCTGCCGGGCGTGTTGTTCGTCGTGTTGTTCGTCGTCACCAGCAACCTCAACCTCACGATCGGTGTCTCCGCGGCGCTGGCGGTGCTGCAGGTCGTCATCAGGCTCGTGCAACGGCAGTCGGTCATGGGCGCTCTCAGCGGCCTGATCGCCGTCGGCATCTGCCTGATATGGGCGTGGCAGAGTCATGAAGCGCGCAACTATTACATGTTCGGCTTCCTCACCAACGCCGTGTACATCGTGCTGCTGTCCTTCACCCTGCTCATCCGCGTGCCCGGTCTGGGGCTCATGGTCGAGTTCATCCGTACCATCCCCACCGAGCATTTCCGCGCGTGGCTGCACGGCTGGCTGGACGACAAGCCGCTCAGGCGCGCCTACACGATCGCCACCGTGCTGTGGATCGGCGTGTTCGCGCTGCGTCTCATCGTGCAGGTGCCGCTGTACCTCGCCGATTCCGTGGCGCTGCTGGGCACGGCGCGCCTGCTGATGGGCATACCGTTCTGGGCGCTGGCGATATGGGTGTCGTATCTGATCATCGCCACCCCGCTGCACCGGCACATCGCCGCGGCCAAAGCGGCGGCCGGCGGCGGCAAAGACGATGACAGTGACGGCCGCAACAGCGGTGATGAAGGTGACAACGCAACCGGACAGGCCTGATCCGGTCAAATCGCGAAAGGAAACAATGAACGCGCAAGTGCGTATCGAACGTTATGCCGACCAGGGACGATGCGTCGGGCATATCGATGGCCGTGTGGTATTCGTGAGGTTCGCCCTGCCGGGCGAGCTGGTGCAGGTCGCATTGGATGAACCACACGACCGCGACGACCGCTACTGGACCGGCGAGGTCGTCGAGGTCATCGAACCGAGCCCCGATCGTGTGGATCCCGCATGGCCGCTGGCCGGGCCGCTTGCCATGGGTGGTGGCGTCGGCGGCGCCGATCTGGTGCACGTGAGCCTGGAAGGGCAGCTTCGCTGGAAGGCCGCCACCATCAGCGATCAGATGAGCCGTCTCGGGCACGTGGACGTCACCGTGCCGGTGGAACGGGCCGAAGGCGACACTGAGAACGGCGGCCTGCACTGGCGCACCCGCATCGAGATGATCGCCGATGACGACGGCATGCCGTCGATGCGTCGGCGCGGCTCGCACAAGCGCGTGCCGCTGGACACGATGCCGCTCGCGACAGACAACCTGCTTGCCGTCGCCGATCGCGAACACGTGTGGGATGGCGGGTTCGAACCCGGATCCCAAATTCGCCTGTCTGTGCCCGAACCGAGGAAGCAGCCCATCGAGGGCAATTACGCCGTGCTCGTGGACGGCGAACTGGGCGCCGGAAACCGGCATCTGATGGAGACCGTCACCGTGAACGGCCGTGACTTCCAATACATGGTCGACGCGAACGGCTTCTGGCAGGTGCACCGTCAGGCACCGGTCATGCTCGCCGGCCATGTGATCGACCTAGCGAACAAGGCGCTTGACGGCATGACCTCCGCCTGCATCTGGGACTTGTATTCCGGTGCCGGACTGTTCACGCTGCCGCTGGCCACGATGACCGCCGAACGCACGCGCATGCTCAGCGTGGAGGGCGGCAAGACCGCGGTGAAGAACGCGCAACGCAACCTCCGCGCGTTGAACCTGCCTGATGTGGACGCCCGTTGCGGCGATGTGTCCGCCACGCTCGCGCACGTGCCGGCCCATCTGTCACGACCCGATCTGGTCGTGCTCGATCCTCCCCGCGCCGGCGCGCACGCCAAGGTGTGCCGCCAGATCGCGCAGGCAGGCGCGAAGGACGTCATCTATGTCGCCTGTGACCCGACCAGCCTCGCCCGCGACACCGCGACGCTGATCTCGCTCGGGTACCGCCTGTCGGACATCCGGGCGTACGACATCTACCCGATGACCCACCACGTGGAGACGGTGGCCTGGTTCACACGCATCGGACGGTGAGGCGATGGGTCGGGTACGCGGCGATCATGATTGCGGGTTCCTGCGGCGCATGTGGCGCCGTGGGATTGGCATCGCGTGCGCCGCGGCCGCGGTGATGTCGCTCACCTCCTGCGTGCCGCAGGGCAAGGCGGTCGGCGATACGCAGGAGAGCGAACCGGAGATCGCCCATGAGGGCGTCCAACGGCAGGATATTGTCGTCGGCGTCATCGGCTCCGTGGACACTGGCCTGGACTCTGATGTGCTGAACGCCTTCAACAAGGCCGGGTTGAAGGCGCCCTACGTATCCACCAGCATGGTCGACGATCCGGATGCCGCCGCGCAGCGCGGAGTGCGGTCCATGGTCACGCGCAAGGCCACCGTCATCATGATCGACGGCATTGCCGTCAACGAGAAGAACGCCGAAGACTGGGATGCCGCGTTGCAGTCCGCGCGCAAGGCGGGCGTTCCCGTCATCCTCCTGGATCCGGTCGCCCCGCCCGACGACGATACGTTGTTCGCCGCTACGTTCACGCTTACCGGCAAGGGAGACGGCGTGACCGCCCTCGACGATGCCGTCGTCACCATCGTCGACGACAAACCCCACCCCCGCACGATGAACGTCACCGACAACCTGTCCTGACCTCCGATATCCGGAGCTCTTTCGCGGGAGCGGTAGTCCATATTCTCGCCCCCGCTGGCAGGGCTGTCGCGCAGCGCTGGGGGTGGCTCGGCGTTTCATCGCCTGCCGGCTATTCCGTCTGACCACCCTCGGCGCTGCGCGCCACCTCCCGCCGGCGGGAGGTGTGGAGGCGTAGGTGGCTGCGGTGATCAGCCGAGAGCCACACCTCATCCTGCTGCGCTCGATGGGGGACGTGTGTGAAGATACTGCCTGGGAATGATGCCCCCGTTATGCTGCCACGGGTAGGCTAGTACGTATGAATGCAACCCTGAACCTGCCTGAAGTCGAGGAAAACGGCCTGACCGCCTCGCAAGTGCGCGCCTGCGAGGAGAGCGGTCAGACGAACGCGGTGAAGAGCGCCACTTCGCGTTCGGTACTCGACATCGTGCGGGCCAACGTCTTCACGCTGTTCAACGGCATCATCTTCGCCGCGATGGTACTGGTGCTGATCACCGGGTCATGGAAGGACGCGGTGTTCGGCTTCGTCATCCTCATCAACACCGGTATCGGCATCGTCACCGAGCTCAAGGCCAAGCGTACGTTGGATCGGCTGTCGATTCTCGTCACATCGGATTATGCGGTGCGCCGCGACGGCGAGAACACGGAGGTTCCTTCGCGCGACATCGTACTCGGCGACCTGCTGTGGATACGTTCCGGGGAGCAGGTGCCGGCTGACGCGCAGGTCGTGTCATCATACGGGCTCGAACTCGACGAATCGATGCTGACCGGCGAATCGCGCACCGTGCGCAAGGAGGACGGCGACCAGGTGTACTCGGGGTCGACGGCGGTGTCCGGCGTGGCGCTCGCGCGGGTGAACGCGGTGGGCGAGCACAGTTACGCGGCGACGTTGACCGCACAGGCCAAGGTATACAAGAAGACGGTGTCCGACCTGAACAAGGGCATCAACACGATCCTGAAGTTCATGACGTTCCTGGTGGTGCCGCTGTGCGTGCTGCTGGTCTGGTCGCAGATGAGGACCGTGGGCGGGTGGAACGCCGCGATAGCTTCGGGGGAGTGGCGGCAGGCCATCGTGTCAGCTGTAGCGGGCGTTGTCGGCATGATTCCCGAAGGCCTGGTATTGCTCACCTCGCTCAACTTCGCGGTCGCGGCGATGCGGCTCGCCCGCAAGAACACGCTCGTGCAGGAACTCGAATCGGTGGAGACGCTGGCTCGCGTGGACTGCCTCAATCTCGACAAGACCGGCACGATCACCGATGGCGGCATCATGTTCGACCGTCTGGTCATGCTGGAACGCATGGACGGCGACGATCGCGTGGAGAGCGTGGCGACCCAGGCGCTGTATGACCTGTCGAACGAGGAGCAGCCGAACGGCACGGGTCAGGCCGTGCTCGACGGGCTGGGGGAACGCGGTTACCATGCCGGCCCGGTGCGAGCGCGCGTGCCGTTCTCGTCGGCCCGCAAATGGAGCGCCATCGTCACCCCGGCCGCAGCCGCGGAATCGGCCGCCGACCGCGAGCCGCCGACCATCTGGTATATGGGCGCGCCGGAAGTGATGCTCTCCGCGCTTTCCGGAGAGCACGGCGATGTGCTCGAAGCGGTCAATGATTACGCGAATTCCGGCAACCGCGTGCTGCTCATCGCGCGGGCGACGCTCATACGGAAGAGCGACGGCGATGCCGCAACTGGCAATGCCGCAACAGATTCGTCATGGTTCACGCAGTCGCCTGAACTGCTGCCGGACGCCGAGCCGGTCGCGCTCGTATTGTGTTCGGAGTGCGTGCGCGACGATGCGCAGCCCACACTGGCATGGTTCCGCGATCAGGGCGTGCGCTGCCGCATCATCTCCGGCGACAACCCGGTCACCGTCGGCGCGATCGCGGCCAAAGTGCGACTTACAGGAGACCGCGAGCCGCATGCCATCGACGCGCGCACGCTGCCGCAGGACATCAACGAGCTCGCCCGCGTGCTGGAGAACGTCGATGTGATCGGCCGCGTGCTGCCCGACCAGAAGAAGGCGATCGTCCAGGCGCTGCACACCAGTGATCACGTGGTCGCCATGACCGGAGACGGCGTCAACGATTCGCTCGCCATCAAGGAGGCCGATCTCGGCATCGCGATGGGCAACGCCGCGCCCGCCACCAAAGCCGTGGCACAGGTCGTGCTCGTCGATTCGAAGTTCTCGCACCTGCCCGACGTTGTGGCCCGCGGCCGTCAGGTCATGGCGAACATGGAGCGCGTCGCCAGCCTGTTCCTCGTCAAGACCGTCTACTCGGCGCTGATTTCGCTGGGCGTGGTACTCACCGCGATCCCGTTCCCGTACCTGCCCCGGCATATCACGTACGTCGGCGCGCTGACCATCGGCATGCCGGCGTTCATCCTCGCGCTCGCGCCGAACACGCGGCGTTACATCCCCGGCTTCCTGCGGCGTGTCGTGTATTTCGCGCTGCCGGGAGGCGTCGCGATCGCATTGTCCGTGCTGCTGTCGTCGTGGCTGTTGCCCGACGTGATGGGCTGGGATGTGAACAACGCCGCCGATTTGTCCGCGTTACGCACCACCTGCGCGATCATCGTGTTCGTGCTGGGCGTGTTCATGCTCGCCCGCGTGGCGCAGCCGCTCAATTCGTGGCGCGGCGTGCTGGTTGCCGTATTCGCCGCGGCCGGCGTCATCGGCATGTTCATTCCGTTCGTGGCGAGGTTCTTCGACCTGCATCTGCCGACCGGGCGGGTATTGATCGCCACGGTGGCGGCGCTGCTGATTTCCACGGTCCTGTTCGCGGTCTGTCACGTCATCCTCGCCTCGGTGACGCGAATTTTCCCACATATCAAGCCGACACGCCAGAGCTAAAGTAACGTATCGGTATCGTTGGTAGCGGATAATCTCTTGTGGAATAGCATTTCATTTGATCTCGGAGGAAGCATGTCTGTGCGAGACGACCAGTTGGCGACACTGAACGTGGCCGGCAAGGACTATGACTACTACCGCATCGCCGACCTGCCCGGCGTCGACCATCTGCCGTACTCGCTCAAGGTCCTCGTCGAGAACCTGGTACGCAACATCGACGGCGCGAACATCACGGACGAACACGTCAAGGCGCTGCTGAACTGGGACCCGCAGGCCCAGCCCAGCCATGAAATCCAGTTCACGCCCTCGCGTGTGATCATGCAGGACTTCACCGGCGTGCCCTGCATCGTGGACCTCGCCACCATGCGCGACGCGGTCAAGGATCTCGGCGGCGACCCTGAGGTCATCAACCCGCAAGTCCAGTCCGACATGGTCATCGACCATTCCGTGCAGATCGACAAGTACGGCGTGGCTGACGCGGTCCAGCAGAACATGGACATCGAATACCAGCGCAACGGCGAACGCTACCAGTTCCTGCGCTGGGGCCAGCAGGCGTTCCGCAACTTCCGCGTGGTGCCGCCGGGAACCGGCATCATTCACCAGGTCAACATCGAATACCTGGCGAAGATTGTCATGACGAAGACCTCCGGCTTGGATGATGGCCACGAGCTCGCCTACCTCGACTCCTGCGTCGGCACCGACTCGCACACCACCACCGAGAACGGCCTGGGCGTGCTCGGCTGGGGCGTGGGCGGCATCGAGGCCGAGGCGGCCATGCTCGGCCAGCCGATCTCCATGCTCGTGCCGCGCGTCGTCGGCTTCAAGCTCACCGGTTCGATCCCCGAGGGCGTCACCGCCACCGACGTGGTCCTGACCATCACCGACATGCTGCGCAAGCACGGCGTGGTCGGCAAGTTCGTCGAGTTCTATGGCGAGGGCATCGCCTCGGTGCCACTGGCCAACCGCGCCACCATCGGCAACATGGGACCTGAGTTCGGCTCCACCTGCGGCATCTTCCCGATTGACGGCGTCACGCTCGACTACCTGCGTCTGACCGGACGTTCCGAGGAGCAGGTCGCGCTTGTCGAGGCGTACGCCAAGGCCAACAGGCTGTGGGGCGACGCCTCCGACCCGGACTATGTCGAGCCGCAGTACTCCGAATACGAGGAGCTCGACCTCGGCACGGTCGTGCCGTCCATCGCCGGCCCGAAGCGCCCACAGGACCGCATCCTGCTGTCCGAGGCGAAGGACATGTTCGAGAAGACCGCGCCCGCCTACGAGACCGACAAGACCGTCAAGAACCCGGTGGCCGTGTCCACCGACTTCCGTGGCGATTTCGACATCGAAAACGGCGACGTGGCCATCGCCTCGATCACCTCGTGCACCAACACCTCCAACCCGTCCGTGATGATCGCCGCCGGCCTGATCGCCCGCAACGCGCACGCCAAGGGATTGAGCCCCAAGCCGTGGGTCAAGACCTCGCTCGCCCCCGGCTCGCAGGTCGTGGCCGACTACCTCAAGGCCGCGGGCCTCCAGGACGATCTCGACGCGCTCGGCTACCAGCTGGTCGGCTTCGGCTGCGCCACCTGCATCGGCAACTCCGGACCGCTGCTGCCTGAGATCTCCGAAGCCATCAACGCCAACGACCTGACCGTCACCGCCGTGTTGTCCGGAAACCGCAACTTCGAAGGCCGCATCAGCCCGGACGTCAAGATGAACTACCTGGCCTCCCCGCCGCTGGTCATCGCCTACGCGCTCGCCGGCACGATGGACTTCGACTTCGAGACCCAGCCGCTCGGTACCGACGCAGACGGCAATGACGTGTATCTGAAGGACATCTGGCCGACCAACGAGGAGGTCGCGGCCGTGGTTGACGGTACCGTCAGCCGCGAGATGTTCCTCAAGGACTACGCCTCCGTGTTCGACGGCGATCACCGCTGGAAGGGCCTCGACGTGCCCGAAGGCGAGCTGTTCGCATGGGACGAGCATTCGACGTACGTGCGCAAGCAGACCTTCTTCGACGGCATGAAGGCCACGCCGGAGCCAGTCGCCGACATCCACGGCGCCCGCGTGCTGGCGTTGCTCGGCGACTCGGTCACCACCGACCACATCTCCCCGGCGGGCGCGTTCAAGGCGTCCAGCCCGGCCGGCAAGTACCTGACCGAGCGCGGCGTGGAGCCGAAGAACTTCAACTCCTATGGCTCGCGTCGAGGCAACCACGAGATTATGGTGCGTGGTACCTTTGGCAACATCCGCCTGCGCAACCAGCTGCTCGCCTCCGTCGGCGAGGAGGTCACGCCGGGCGGGTTCACCTACGATTTCACGACTGGAAAGTCTTCGACGATCTTTGACGCCTCGCTCAACTACAAGGCCGCCGATATTCCGCTCGTCGTGCTGGCCGGCAAGGAGTACGGCACTGGCTCGTCGCGTGACTGGGCCGCCAAGGGTACGGTGATGCTCGGCGTCAAGGCCGTCATCACCGAGAGCTTCGAGCGCATCCACCGTTCCAACCTCATCGGCATGGGCGTGCTGCCATTGCAGTTCCCGGCGGGGGAGTCCTATGAGTCCCTGGGTCTTGACGGCACCGAGACCTACGACATCGCCGGCGTGGACGAGCTCAACAGCGGCGTCACCCCGAAGACCGTGCACGTCACCGCCACCCACACCGACGGCTCCACCACCGAGTTCGACGCGGTGGTCCGCATCGATACGCCCGGAGAGGCGGACTACTATCGCAACGGCGGCATCCTTCAGTACGTCCTGCGCAACCTCATGAAGTAAGCGGCCCGAAGTCCCTTGACCCCATGGTCAAGGGACTTCTTTTTTCTCTTTTCTTCCTTTCTTCTTCCTCCCTTTCCCCTTTCCT